>Ga0209512_1001871_pt1 | contig 24147 bp, 24 predicted proteins | sample frozenSSSSmetaG_FD_184142 | JGI IMG/M metagenome (GOLD analysis project Ga0209512, IMG submission 184142) | Glacier valley bacterial and archeal communities from Borup Fiord, Nunavut, Canada, to study Microbial Dark Matter (Phase II) -... | ecosystem: Environmental > Aquatic > Freshwater > Ice >...
CTGCATCGTGGCGCACAGGCGGCATGAGTCGCGCGACCACCCGGCCACGGCGTGTGATTTCAATCTCCTCGCCGCCCCCGGCGCGTTCGACCAGTTCGGACAGGCGGTTCTTTGCTTCGAAAATTCCCACGGTTCCCATGCTCAACTCCATCCATCTAGCTGTCTAGACCTAATGATGACAGTCACGCTCTCAAAAAACTGGCTTTCAGCGACAGTCCCGCGTCCGCCAATTTACACGCCTCAATTCCGGCAACATGATAAGAATAATAATCATGTAGCTCACCGCTAAAAGGCTCAACGGAATTCTGGCGGGCTGTTGCGCGCCCTCACCTGCTGTCAGCGCCAGGAGTCCTGGTTCTTTGGCAGAGCGCCCGCCGGGTCGTATACGGTCAAGGCATCCAGAGCGCGCGCCAGTCGCAGTGGAACTCCTCCCACAGTGGCGACCAGGCCGCCGAGTCGTAGCCTCGCCGGAAGTCGACGACTGCCTTGGCGCTCACCGTGTAGCTCACGAGGGTGCCCGGCGGCATCAACGGGGAGACCTGTTGATATTCTTTGACGGCCGTGTCCGCCTCGAACGCCAGGTAAAGAGCCTGTATCCCGGGGCGACTGGCCCGCCCTCCATGTGTCGCCGCACCGGCACCGCTCGTGGGCGCGGTCGCCCACTTCGGCGTGTGCATGCGGTAGGCCGTGACGGAGTCCAAGTCGGTGAGAATCATCCGGCGGCGCCGGCCTCTAGCGAGCTGACATAGCGCAGAACATCATCGGTGCGCCCTTCGGAGGCCAACCGTTCGGCGGTCTTGTAGCCGAACACGGCCAAGGGCTCGGTGCGGTACCAGAACAGCGCCCTGTTGAGGTCACCCGTCAGATCGGTCGCGGCCTTGATGATGCGCAGCGCTTCGCGCAGGAAGTCCTGGACGCCGCGCGAGCCAGGGGCGCGGCTGATGGTGTTGCGGTGAACGTGTGCCTGCTCGGCCAGCATCTGCAGGTCGATGTTTAGCGCCTGGCTGAAGCGCTTGGGCGATAGCACCGGCGCCAAGGTGTCCGGATCCCTGAGGTAGTCGATGAAGTGCTGGTAGCTCCCACCGAGCACCGGGACGTCGATGACTGCTGTTTCGGTCATGTCAAAACTCCATTCGCGTCTGCACCATGTATGCACTATTTAAGCACTTTTCGCGCAGCACTGCAATCGTCGTTCGAGCATCCGCGCTCGTCTGCCGGTGGGTGCGCCTCCTTTGATCCTTGCCCAACTGTGGGTTGACCCTGGCTGCGACCTGTCCGATGTGATATCGCGTCGCACTTGCAACGCACCCCATGAAATCTTCCTCCTTCCCTTCCCTGCGCGTCGAGCCCGAGTTGCGTAAGGCCGCTGAGAGCGTCCTTCGCGATGGCGAGACACCCACCAACCTGATCGAGACCTCGGTCCGTGAAACGATCCAGCGCCGCCGCGTTCAGGAGGAATTCATTGCCCGCGGCCTGCGCTCGCGCGACGACGCGCGGCGGACAGGCATCTACCACCCCGCTGAGTCCGTCCATTTGGAGCTGCAGCGACGCCTCGATGCGCGGAGGAAGTCGGTCCTGGGGTGAGCGCGGCGTATGAAATACGGTACTCCGACGCGGCGCGAGAGGATCTGTTCCGGCTGTTTGACTTCTTGCTTGAGCGGGCTCAGACGGCTGAGGACTTCGATTCAGCGCAGCTGGCAGTTGACGCGATCCGGGACACCGTGGAGAGAAGCCTCAGCAGGATTTCGTTCGTTTACCGCAAAGCCGGTGATAGTCCGTTTCTGCGCGAGTTGCTGATTCCCTTCCGCGGCGCCGGCTATGTGGCCCTGTACGAGATCTAGGATGCAGCTCACGTAACCGTCTTGGCAGTGCGCCATCAACTCGACGACGACTACCACTGAGCCCGCCTGGCCGTTTGCTGCGCCACCGACGCGCTTAGACGCGTCGAGTCAGGAAGACTGGTGACCAGGTCGCCGGATTCGCGTGCACTTTCGCTTGAGTCCGGCCGCAATCGACTCAGCGGTTGCGCTTCGCGTCGAAACGACGGTCCATGTGGAGCAACAACTCCGCGAACGCAGTAGGCAGGGTCGGCGCGCAATCGGTGACGCCAAAGACAGACATCTGCGCCGGCGCATCGACGCGGATTGCCGTCAGGCCTTGAGGAACTCCTCGATCACTTTCACCAGCGCCTTTCGTTTGGAATCCGGGAAAGCGCTTGCTTCGAACTGGACGACCGCCCTACCCTTGCTGTCGGCCGTCAGTCTCCCGGCCACTTTTCCCGCCTTCGAAATCGTCAGAGTCGCGGGTGTTGAACCGTTCAACACTGGGTCCGGAAGCCCGATCACCTTGGAAAACACACCCGCCGCGTTCAAGTCTCCGCGCGCACCCGCCAAGGTTCGCGCCCTCTGAAGCGTGCCGTCCGGGTCCTTTTGCATCGCCTCGGCAAGGGGGGACGCCCAACGAAACTGAATGTCGAGCGGGCTTTGAAACGCGCCGACCACCGCTTCTGGCAAGCGCGCGAGGGAGACGCTTTTCGAGACCAGGGAGACATCGACGCCAAGGCTTTCTGCCAGTCGCCGCAAGGAGCTGTAGAGCCCATCGTCGAGGGCTTTCCGATACATGGTTCCCTGCTCCCAGGCAGATAGGTTCTTCCGTCCTCGATTCTCCCGCTCCATTTGCTCGAACAGGCTGATATCTGAAGCCTCCTCAACTGCAGCAAGCACAGGGATTCCGAGGTCCAGGCATGCCCGATGTCGGCGATGGCCAAAGATCAGCTCGTAGGTCAGGTCGGTCGGGGGTGTTGAACCGTTCAACACCTGCGCAGGGCGAACCTTGACCGGCTGAACATTTCCGCCAGCGGCTGCAATCTCTGCCTTCAACTCCTGAAACTCTGCCGTTAAAAACGACGCCTCGTGTCGGTTTGCCCACTTCGACGCTTTGACGGTCGACGGGTCGAGCTTCCGCAGTGGTGACTCTCCTTCGAGCGTCTTGACGCGCTCCTTGAGCGTCTCCGCCTCGACCATCGCAGTCGACTGAGCAGTCAGGAAACCCATCATCGTGCCGGGTGCGGTTTTCGACTTGGCCGGGTCAGCGGAATTAGCGACGGGCTTCGGCCCTGCTTGCAAGCCGGGGATCATCCCGGCCTTCTCATACATCTTCCTGACCATTATTCAGCTCCCTGAACAGCGGGTGTTGAACGGTTCAACACCTGCGCACAGGGCGGACCATCCGTACCGCCTTGGCTCGGGTCAATCTGACGGCGCCAGACTGATTGCACAGAAGTCTCGATATAGCTCACCATCAGGTCATACGCATCCCGAGCCCGCTTGAACGTCCGTGCATTGCCGTCGTACTTCGTGATGTCGTAAACCGTTCCGAACTCGACCGTCGCGGACGCAGTGACGGCCGACTTCGGGATCTCCATTGGAAGCACGGACACCCGGTTGGCATACGTGGTCTGAATCCATTGCTTGACGATCGCGCCGGTGGCATCCGAACTGTCGACGCGACTGAGCAGGATGTTCATGAAGTCGAAATGTTTGTCCAACCCACGGTTGGTCAGCAGTTCAATGGTCAGGTCAGAAAACAGCGACCAGAACTGGGCTGCCGAGGCGAAGTCCAAGGTGCTGGGCGGCAACGGCATGATGATCCCGTTGCTCGCCAGAAGCGCGTTGATCGTCGTGTACGACAGGGCAGGGGGCGTGTCGATCACGATCAGGTCATAGTCGCCTCGCACATCGTCGATACCGTAGTTCAGAACGTTCCAGAACTCGAAGCCTTCTTCCTTGGTTTGCCGAGCGGGGAGGGCGAACTCGGCTCCGAAGAGCAGTGGCGCAGCCGGCACCAGGTCGATGCCGTCCCAGTAGGTCGGCCGAATCGCATACCGAATGGACGTCTCAGCACCCATGACCAGTGGAAGAATCGTGTCCTCTTCTTCCACCTCGGAATCCGGCAAGATGCCGAACAGCGTCGTCAGCGAGCCCTGCGGGTCGGTATCGATCACAAGAACTTTATGCCCCAGCAGCGACATGCCCTGTGCAAGGGTGACGGCCGTAGTTGTCTTTCCAACACCGCCCTTGAAATTGGCGATGCTCACCGTCACCGCCTCGGCGCCGGCGGGCCGCAGGCTCTCCTTGCGGTACTCCCGAACCCAGATTCGGACCTCCGGCAACGTGAACTGGCGACGATTGCCGACCTGATTAAGAGCACCTGGTGGCAAGTCGCCGCGGCTCATGCGGTGGGTCAAGGACCCCTTTTCGATATTGAGCAGCTGGGCCAACTGGCTCAGGTTCCAAACGGGGGCTGCCTTACGAGTCGTCGGCGACAACATCGCAGCACGAATCTGCGACATCATCTCGATCGAGTGAGCCGCTTGCTCTGCGATATCCGCGAGGCCAATCGGGGCAGGCGACTTGATGGTCAGCTTTGACATGGGGGCCTCCAGGCGCTAGTTTAGCGCCCGCTTTACGCTTAGTCGGCATTCATCCTGAAAAGCGTAAACAGGACAGTGAACAGCGTCAAACGCCAGCCGTGGCAATGGCTTTTGCCTTCATTCTTGAACCCAGAGACCCCCCACAGCGGGTTCAATATGTTCACAAGTCTTTAAGCCTTCAAAACCTTTAGGTGACGGAAACTCCTATTTAATCAAGCACTTACGTCAATCGACGTGAGGAGAAATAGGAGATCATGTGAGTACCATTAGGCAAGCAGGTGAGTGGATATGTGTTGCAGCGTGAGGGTGTATAGGGACTTCTGTGAGTGGATGTAGGTTTGTGGACAAGTCCGGCGCACGCCCGGCTATGGCAGGTCGCCAAGAACGAGCATCCGGCCAGAGGTGAGCTGTTTTGGGAATGTTTCCGACCGATTTCCGCTTTCGAGCATTAAAAGCGGGTGGTGTCCAGGTCGATCGCGCATCCGTCCAGATTCCACTTCGGGTCGTCGCCAGCGATCGACCGAGGAGTGGGGTTTTTGGAATCCCGCCTCGCGCGCCGACGTGAGGACTTTTGGGTACCAATTGCGTACGGCCAGACGACGCTGGCAAGCGCCGCTACATACTGACGTGAGGACGTTTAGATTTCTATGAATCAATGTGAGCCGGCTAATTCACGTTAAGATCGCGGAGTGGACCGATTCACATGACCCGTTCGGCCACTGCTCGGAAAGAGCTGATCGAGAACCCGCTTCGCAAGCCGGTCAATACGTTGGCCATCGTGCCAACGAAGTCCAGCAAGATCACCGTGCTGGCTCGCAAGGCCTACAACGTGCTGCTCTACATCGCGCAAGAGCAGGGCATCGATCAAGAAGTCTTCCGCGCACCGCTGCAGAGTATTCTGCGCGGTGTCGACTTCAATTCCAACGCCAGAGAGATCGTCAAGCAGCATCTGCGCGCGATGGTCAGCACGACGGTTGAGTGGCAGTCGCCAACAGCAGGGGAGGGCGAGGCATGGAACGTCGCCGGCCTCCTTGCGCATGCGAAGGTCTACAAGCAGTCTGGCGAGAACTGGGTTGAATGGTCGTTCGCCCCGAACATCAAGCACGAGCTGCTTGAACCGCAACGCTTCGCCCGGCTGCGCCTCGACGTCATTTCGCAGCTTCGACGCCACTCGGGTGTTGTGCTCTACGAGATCTGCGCCCGCTATCGCGACGTAGGGCTGACCGCGCGACAGCCGTGGCCGTGGTGGCGACCTGTGCTGACTGGAAGTCCGGATACTGAAGACTCGGTGAAACAGGAGTATCGATTCTTCAAGCGCGATGTGCTGAAGCTGGCCATCGCCGAGATCAATGCAGTCACCGACCTCGATGTCGAACTGATCGAGCACAAGGCAGGGCGCTTCATCGCCGACATCCAGTTCCGGGTCGCGAAGAAGCAGCAGGAGTCCTTGGCGTTGCGGCATCCGCCTGTGCCGGTAGACCTGTCCCAGGTCGTGCGCGCAACCGCCGCAGGCATTCGCTCGGAAGACGCCGAGGCATTGATCCATGCCCATGGAAATGACGCGATGACCGCAGGGCTTGACGCGCTGCACAAGCGTATCGCAAGCGAGTTCCCGGAGCCGTTACGCGATCCCTACCGGTACCTGCGAGCGCTTCTTGAATCGAACTCCGCCAGTGCCGCCAAGAAGGCTGCCGAAAAGCTCGCTGAGCCGCCCGCGAACAACAGCGTTGCGGCGGCGGCCGCATTGGAGGGGTGGACCGCGGAATGGGTCAGTCGGCGGCGCGCGGTGGTCGTGGCGGAGTTCGAAGCCCTGTCAGTCGACGATCAAGCTGATTGGGTTGGAAGGCTTCGCACGCACTTGATTGAGCGGGCTGTGCACCCGTCGATCCGCAAGCGGCTCGACTCCCACGGGTGGAAGCACCAGCTGGTGGCCGGCGAACTCATACGCTTTTTCAAGGGCACCGACTGGGACAAGCCAAGTTCGCAGGACCTGCTTGCGATTGCCGCCCAGCGCGGTGGTCGATAGAGCACAACTCACAAGGCTCGCTGCACTCGGTGCCCCTCAGAGGCACGCTCATGAAAGCGGAGCCGACTACGTCGCACGGCTGAAGTCGAGCGCCTGGCTTCGGCCGACCCGTCGCCCGGGCTACCTCGCGTTCACGTATCAGCCGGACAGGACACTAGTTGCCGTACCGGCGCGTAGTCAAAAGATCGTTGATGAGATTGCCTGCCTGATCTAGCCACCGCGTCCGGCCGCCTGGTTTGCCAACTGCAAGTCGGTCGATAAGCATGTCGTCCAACTCGTTGATGCCCTTGGTACCGGTGCCCGCCAGCTCGTCGAATCTGTCAGGGTCGGCTCGATAGGAAAGCGCCATCCAAAGGCCATGGGGGATATTCACAACAGAGTTGGTATTCGGAACAGGGAATCTACCGGCCTCGCTCGCGGCGGTCTTTGGGTCGCCGTCGATCAGCTTTAGATAGGTTTCGCTGTCGGTGACCCGCAGCAGACAAAGGTACGCGAACTCCGGAGTCGAACAGTCGGCCTTCGTCTCGGCGCCTTTCGCATAGATGCCGATCGCCTTCTGAACGTCTCTCAGAGATGCATTGAACAGGGCGGCGCATTCCGTCAGCGTCGCCTGGAACTCTGCGCGGTCATACGCTCCCGAGACAACCCGCGCCAGCTCTTGCTCGATGAAGCGAACGTAGCCCGATGGCCCACTGGGCCTCAGTTTGCTTGATAGGAGTAGCGTGATGGAAAGTGCGACAAATTTCGAGAGGTATCCCTCGGCATCCGCCCCTCGCCCGTAGGTGTGACGCACGGACTCGCGGATGGAGCGGGCATTCCAGAACAGCACGAAGACGACGCCTTTGGCGGCAAACAAGTGCTTGATCCTTTCGAGGACCTCCAGCGCAAACGACGGACGACAACGATCGAGTTCGTCGATGATGACGACGAAAGGGTGAGGTAGATCCTTCGTCAGATCCTCCAGCGATGACTGAAAATCTTCCTGCAGCTGCTGGGTTTTCGAATAGGCCTCGAAGAGCTGCTCAACAGCCTTCTCCGAAGACTTGCCGACGCTTTCAGTTGCAGCATCGGACACCTTCGTCCAAGCCTCGGAGACGTCGTCTGCGTCAAGGTTCGCGACTTTGAGCGCAAGACCAGTAGCCGCCTTCATCAACGCCGGAGCGGCCGCCTTAAGCACATTTGCGGCAGTACGAAGATACTTTTCTCGCTTCTCGTGCTCGGGACGAAGAGCTTTCATGACGGCAGCTGCAATGACAGCGAACACATCATCATGATGGTCGTATCGAAAGGCGTCGATGTATGCCACTGGGCGAGGCTTGGGACCGTCTTGAAGCTCTGTATGCAGCCTGTTAGCAATCCATGATTTGCCGTAGCCCCACGGCGCATCCACGGCAAGCACCCGGGGAGCTGGCAGATGGTCGGACGGAATTTCGGCCAGGCCTTCTATGTGATGGTGGAGAGCTTTTAGGAAATCATCGCGATCTAGGAAGTCGGGCTTAGAAGCGTCGGTCTTCATGAGTGTTCCGTCGCAGATATTGCGGATCAGGAGCAACTCTATGCCTATCAACGGGCTTGTTTGTTCACGAAACCGTGGCGCTGGCTACCGCGCTTGGTCCTGCAGGGACTGCAGGCGCTGCCATTCCCTTCCAGGACACCCTAGCCGAGCACACTTGGCCGACGGTGCTTCATTGTTCAACACTGCATTGAGGCGGGCCCGCCTTGCGGGGGAGCGAAGCTCCCGGGGTACGAGGGAGCAGCCCCGTCAAGGCGCGCCGCTCGAGATGACTACTCGGCGGCGTGCCGCACAGCGTTTCGCGCCGTGCGAACCCCACGATGATTGCGTCCATCAGCAACCGCCTGATCGACACGCAGGCTCGTGGGCGTGTGTCTAGGATCTCGACCACGTCAGAGGGCGATGTGGTGCATGACGACGACCACTTGGTCACGTTCTGAATCTGCTCTCAAGTTATCGTGCGAAATCCTCCCCGCACGAAATCGAAATGCCAGCCGCAGCCACCTCAGCTCCAACCGCCATCAGCGCGCTGAGTCCCCTCGGAATCGCCGACTATCTGATCGCGAATCCGATCGTGGTCGGGGCCCTCATCGCTGCGGTCGTCACGATTGTCGTGGCGTCTCTGACCTATGCCGGTGTGGTGAAGTCGATCAACGCGGCGACAACGCGCATGAAGGAAGAGCTGACGGCCGCGGTAGCTCGCGCTTCAATCGCGCAGGAGTTCAGTCGGGACGAGGCAGCGCGAGAACGCCAGCATGCGGCCCACGAGGCGCAAACTGAGCGCCTCGTGCAGGCACGCACGCAAGGATGCCTACAGCGTCCTGGTCGATGATTTCATCGCCACCCTGGCGATGCTCGGGCGCCTTGGCTCCATCGACTTGGACGATGAGCCGAAGTTTCAGGAGCCTTTGCTGAAGCTCGGCGCATCAGTGCACAAGACATGGTTGCTCAGCAATGTCGAGACGGCCGTCAAAGCACGTGAGCTCTACGCTCAGGTGAACGAGCTCTTTTTCTCACTCATGGCTCGCGCATCGAAATTGCAGGGGCTCAAACGTGAGATCAAGGCGGCTGCTCGCCTGCGCGACTACTCGGGGAACGAGCGCTTGAGATTGGCGAAGGAACAAGGGGACCGCCTCGATACGGACGAACGAACCAAACGACACGCTGAAGATCTGCTTCAGCAGGGTTCCGAAGCGTCGGACATGTTGTTCAGCTCGCAGCGGGAACATCGCCAGTTGCTCGGCGAATACGGGGTGGAGGTCGGCCGATCCGTCGCAGGACTGATGAACACACTTCAAGATCTAATGTCTTCCGCTCGAGTGGAGCTAGGACTGACCGGAAACAGCGACACCCTTCGGGCGCAAACCGAAGAGATGGCGCATAGAGCCAACATGGCGCTTGCCGAGCTGATCAAGAGAGTGTCGGCGAGCAATTGAGCTGGGGGCATTTGGGAGCGGGTTCTTTGCCTGTGTCCTTTCACGCTATCACGTCGTTCTCGCCGTCAAGGCCTGCGCGCGGTGCTGTGCCCCGTGCTCGCGAGCGCGCTTCGCGCGGCCTGGACCGCTGCGCTGCGACGTGACGTCTTTCGGTCGTAGGCAATGTCGCCTGCTGACCTTGAAGGACCAAGTCATGGACATCGTTAAATCCGACGCTTTCGCTCACGCAGGCAAGACCGTCGCCACCGTCGTTCCCGAGCACTACCGTCTCGGGTTTCTGCCGCGTCACTTCGGGCGCTACATGATGCAGGTCGAGGCGGCCGTCTACGGCCACATGGGGAACCTGTGCTCGAGGTACAGCGGCGGCTTCTGGGAGTTCTACGACTTGAGCAATGGCGGCTGCTACCTATCGCCGCACTGCGCTGCGTTCGCCCTCAGTGCGCCCAACGGGTTCGAGGCGACCGTGAGTGCTGACGTGGCCGGCCTGATCGCGAGCCTATACACGTTCAGCCACTTGGCGTTCAAGTTCGAGACGGTTGAGGTCTTCGCGGACCGGTTTCACCAGCTGCGCGAGTTTGCGATCGAGCACGTCGAGTCACAAGCCATCCTGGCCGCCATCGACTGACCGCAGCGGCGCCGGCCGAATTCGGCCGGCCTCTTTTTTCGCGTCAACGTCTGCTAAGGCCAGGAGCGCAAGTAGGTTTCTGCGATCGCCATCAGTTCGGTGCGCCGGAGTCCATCGCGGGCTAACACCGCCATGCCCTGTGCGATCGCCATGACACCGCCCGAAAGAGCCTTCGCATCCGTGTCGGCGGGCAGTACGCCATGCTCGACGTCCCGGGCGATCCGGTCACTAATGAAATGCGTGATGTGCCGCCGCACCTGCGTCACGGCGTGCTGCACGTCGATCGATTCTTGCGAGACGCTCGCGGTCGCGCTTGCGAGAAGGCAGCCGGGAGGTGTTGCCTTACCGGTGTAGGTGACAGCGGCCGCAGTAAGAAAGCTTCGAACTGCGGCAGCCGCCGACGGTGCCTCCTCTAGGGTTCGACGCAGCGCCGCCGGATCACCCGCATACAGGCGCACCGCTTCCAGGAACAACTGCCTCTTGTCGCCATAGGCGGCATACAGGCTGGGCGCGCCAATCCCCATCGCAGTCGTCAGGTCAGCGATGGATGTTGGCTCGTAGCCATGCTTCCAGAAGACGAGCATGGCTTTACCAAGCGCGGAGGCGCGATCGAACGAGCGCGGCCGACCGGTCTTGCGAGCAGCATTGACCTTGCGATTCGAAACGGTTTGGGGAGGTGTCGACGGCATCTCGGCGTCAATGGTACACACTTGTGTATTGATCACTACAGAAGTAACGCATGTCGCTCACCAACTATCGCACCCTTGGCCGCTCCGGCCTGGTCGTCAGCCCGCTCGCCTTGGGCACCATGACCTTTGGACAGGCGGCCTGGGGCGCCGACGAGGCTGTGTCGCGCGAGATCTTCGACGACTATCGCGCCGCTGGAGGCAATTTCATCGACACCGCCGACGTCTACTCGCTTGGCAAGAGCGAGGAGTGGGTAGGGCGGTTCATCAAGGAAAGCGGATCACGCGACGAAGTCGTGCTGGCGACCAAATTCGCCTTCAACGCGTCCGCCAGCCCGCTCGCCACGAGCTCGAGCACCGGCATGAAGGGCAACCCGAATGCGGGCGGCGCGGGCGCCAAGAACATTCATCGCGCGCTCGAAGCGTCGTTGAAGCGCCTGGGCACCGACTACGTGGATCTCTACTGGATGCACATCTGGGACGGGGTCACGCCGGTCGAGGAGATCGTCCAGACCCTGGGCGACCTCGTTCGCGCCGGCAAGATCCGCTACTTCGCCTTTTCCGACATGCCGGCCTGGCTCGCCGCCAAGGCCGCAGCCATCGCGGCGGAGCGACGCGTGTCCGGACCGATCGCCATTCAGCTCGAGTACTCGTTGGTGGCGCGCGACGTCGAGTCGGAGCACCTGCCCGCGGCCAAGGACGCGGGCATGGGCGTCGTCGCCTGGAGCCCGCTCGCCGGCGGTTTCCTGACCGGCAAGTACGACCGCTCTTCGACGAAGGACGCCGGTCGTCTCAGCGGCGCCAATCCGTTCGGCAACAGCAAGTTCGTCGATCGCAATTGGGAGGTACTTGATGTCCTGAAGCAGGTCGCGGCGGAGGTCGACCGCGCGCCGGTCGAGGTCGCACTGGCCTGGGTCATGGCGCGTGCTGGCGTGTCGTCCACCTTGATCGGTGCGAGCAAGGCGTCGCAGCTGGCGGGAAACATCGCCGCGGCGGAGATTCGGTTGACGGATGCCCAGATGGAGCGTCTCAATGCAGTGGGCGTTCCAGCGCCTGGCTTCACGGCCGGGCTGGCCGCGCCTGCGGTCCGGCGCATGGTCTTTGGAAACCATGACGTCACGGGTTGGAACGAATAGAGCAGTTGGTGCGGCGCGTGTGACGGACACGAAGCCCCCCCAAGTCGCGGCTTCGTCGTTTCTGGGTCGGCGGGGCTGGAATAAGGCAGCGCGCACACGCGCTGCTGTCCGCTGCTCTGCAGCACCGCTGAGGCGCTCAACAAGGAAGAGCCGCTGCTACGCAGCCACTCCTCCTTGGCCGCTCGGCTCATCTCCCACGGTAGGGCCCGCCCAGCTGCGCTCGGCTTAGGGCCAAGGCAAGCTAACCCACTGAAGTGCGCCGCGTTGCGGCGGTAGAGCGCGCGCTCTGTTCGGGCCCGCGCGTGTCGTTGACGGGGCGGGGAGCGCGGTCGACGTGCTCGACGTTTCCCGGCGCGGGGATCTGCCCTTCGGTCCGTCTCTTTTCGACGCATAGCGTCCACCCGTCCGGTCCCCAGGGTGAAGGCTGCGCCCTCGTGCTCACCCGTTCGGTGCGCGCCTACGGCTGTGCTCCGCGTGCGGCCTCCGCCCAAGCCCTGGTGCCCAGCCAGCTGGTCGCTCTTCATGCGTCGAGACGGCTCCGAAGAGCAGATTTTTCCACCCCGCCAGCAAAGGAGAAGCCATGAGCACGACGACCACCCGCCCCATCAACGACACCACAACGGCGCAGTTCCTCGCCCCCGAGACTCACCAAAGAGCAAGGTGGCAAACCACTTCGGATCGGTGATTTCCGCAAGGCCGTGGACACGCTCAACTGGAACCGCAACGACCTGTCAGGCGCAACCCGAGAGGAATTCATTCGCATGGACGTGCGCACCCGGATGGACAAGCACATCGCCGTCGTGGAGGCGCTTGCCCTGTAGGTTCCTTCGCGTTTCATCGTCGATCTGGTGCACGCCGACGAGTCGGTGAGGAAGGCGCGTGAAACCGTCGAGCGCTGGGCCGGCTATCAAGCACAGAAGGAGGGGTGTTAACGACCAGCAGTATCAATTTGAAGAAACGAAATCCTGTGAGCGATCGCTGGTGCCCATTTCTGCAGCGACGCGCCCGGGGCCCCCAGGGGTCCGTCGACTAGGCTCGTCAGTTGGCGGCCTCTCCATATTTTGTGCTCTCAGTCGACGAGTCGCGAGTCGAATGAACCTTGAGCAATACCCCTGCGCATTAGCCAATAGCCGACGATCGCCACAAGGATCCACCCCGCCGCGGCTACCGCATTGCCGTACAGTGGAATGCCAAGCACTATGGGCATCAGCTTTTGCGTTGCCGCGTCCCACTGGGCGTGGTTTGCGGCATGGTACGGCATGCCCACGGGGCTGCTTGGCGCCAAGCTCGCCTGTGGAAACAACGTTGTTACATAAAAGAATGGCGTCCAGTAGACGATGACGAGAAGCGTTGCGACCCGGGCAGCGACTAGAGGTTCGCGCGAACGCCGCAACATCAGCCAGAGGCAGATCAAAGATATCCCATCGAGCAGGAGAAACATCGCTGCGTCGTGAAACAGCGCGTGCGGCGGCCAAGTTTGTATGGCCTGCATATGGCCCTGGGAGCCCGGGAGGTTGTCGACGATCGTCGAGCCGGTTGCTCCTAATGCGACGCTGATCGAGATGAGCGTTCTACCTGCGGTAATCTTGTTCATACGAACCCTTCGTTCACACGCGTCTTGCACGCGTTGATGCTGAGTCCCGCAGCGTTCATAGCCTACCGCGTACCGCAGCCCCCTTTAACCGATGCGCACTCTTCGGTCGCTGCCTATTTGAGCTTGAATGCCAGCAAGTCTCGCGAAGCGCCCCCGCCGCAAACTGGTGCGCCGCCAACAAAATACGCAACCTTCCCTACGGTAGCCGCACCGAACGCGTGACGTGCGCTAGGCAATGCGGTGAGGTCGGTCCAGCTGTCAGACGCAGGGACATACATAGACACCTCGTCATAGGCATTGGCGTTCGTCATGCTGAGCGGGTCGCCACCTGGTTTGCACTCTCCGCCGGCGTAGATGATCTTGCCCTCGATAACGACATAAGCGCCCGACGAGCGTGCCGATGTCAGTGGAGCCGCCTTGGTCCAACCATCCGTTGCTGGGTCATAGACGTCGTGGGCGATAAGGTTGTCGACCGTATCCTTAACTCGCCCTCCGAAAAGATGAATCTTGCCGTCAACTACGGCTACGCCGACATGGTCACGACCCGGGTTTGGCATGACGCCGCCATCCTTCCAAATGCCGGTCTTGGGATCGAAGATCTGGTGCGTGGTGACTGTGCCAAAGCCGGCTTGCAGCTTTGGCGCGCTCGGAGGCGTAGGCAGGTCGACGATCTCATTCGATATGCGTCCCCCAAGAACGTGAAGCTTGCCATGGACCGACACCGCTGCGACCGATCCGCGCGGGCTGGAAATGTCGGGCAGTCTGGTCCATTCGTCGCTCGCGGGGTCATACGAGAAAGCGACCCTCTGTGGGTTCATGTGAACCGCGTCGGTGAACCCGCCGATTGCGTAGAGTTTGCCGCTGAGCGCGGCGACGCCGACGTGGGACAAAGCCATGGGCAGAGGAGCGCGCGTTATCCACCTATTCGCTTTCGGGTCATAAGCGAAATGGTTGGTTGAAGCCCACTTAGGCTGCTCTTGCCCATTTTGCTCGGTGCCTCCGATCACATGAACCAAGCCCCTGATCTCAGCCACGCCGACCTCGGCAACGGCCGTGGGAAGAGGGGCTTTCGGTGTCCAGACGCCAATCGGCACTGCGAACGCCACCGTCGCCATGGCTAAGGCCAACGTCGCGGCAAGCAGAAGTTTCAAGGGTATTTGTTGCACCGTTCTTCGCTTCATTGGTTGTTGATAGAAGTCATTTCGACGCGCGTGATCTCGTGTCCGTCGTGCGGCCACAGTTCCCTTGAGCCATGAGGGCTTCCGCAGCAGCCAACTGCGGTGCAGTCAGGGTGCTGGCGTTGAGACGCAGGCCATTGCGATCGCTGGGCAGGGCAGGTTAGGTTGCAGTCAGTCCGCTAGTTTGTGACTTCTTTTTATTGGACTGTCTGTACGGTTGCGCACATGCCAGCGAGGCCGAGAACGCAATCGGAGCCTTGATCAAGCAATAGGTTCCAGCACAGCCGGCATCGCACGACCGGCATCAGTCACGCTTTTCTGGGGCTCGCAGCGTCAAGCGCCTTATTTGCCAAGGACCGATGGCTTCAGCACTTCTTCACACCACTGGCGAAAACTGGTCGGAGTCGTGTTCTCCGGTGTACGGGGCTCGGCATTGTCGAGACCCATGTTCTTGGCGAGTGCCATGTCTGCCATGCCTTGGGCCATCGCCTCGGACATGCCGAAACGAACGAAGCGGGACTTGTATGCCTCGAAAGAGATTTGCTGGTAGCGAACAGGCTTGCCAAGAACCTCCGACAGGATCTGCGCCATGTCATTGAAAGACAGGTCTTCGGGTCCCAGCACCGCCACGTGATCTCGTCCGCTCCACGAAGAGTCGAGCAGCAAGCGGGAAGCGGCGGCAGCGATGTCGCGAGTGGCACAGGTGGGCAGCTTGCGGTCGCCGTCAATGGGCGAGAAGAAGACACCTTGCTGCTTGATCGGCTCCGCTTGGCGGGTAATGTTGTCCATGAACGAGGGCATCGTCAGCGCGCGGAAGTGGGCGCCGCTGGTCGCGATCAGGTCGTCCATCGCCAGCGATGCCGTGACGTTGCCCGCGCTCGCAGCAACCGCCGTCCCGCGCCCGAGCGCCGTTATGTCGACTACGCGCTTGACACCATGGTTCTTGATGGCCTCGCAGGCCGGCCGGGTGAAATCCACGTAGGCAGCCTCGATGCTTGTCGCTTGCGGGTCCGGCGGCACGAGCCAGAACACGGCGTCGGCACCCTTGAAAGCCCGATTCACGATGTCGATGTCGCCGTGCGACCCTTCAACAACTTCGACGCGCCCCCGGAGCTGCGCGGGAAGACGCGATGGGTCGCGTGCAATGACGCGAATGGCCTCGTCGCTTTCGAGAACCTTCTCGAGGACTTGATGGCCGATATCGCCCGTGGGCGCGGTGATCACGATCATGGGGTTCTCCAATTCATATACGAACCACGTTAGGTTGATGGGCACGTTGAGGCCTTATTGCCTCCGAGGTCCCTGCTACTCAGCAGCCAGCGTCGATATTCGACCGGTGAGCGCCCGGCCCATCGCTTGAAAGCTTTGCTGAAGGCGATGGCGGACCGATAACCAACGGAGGCAGCAAGGGTCGCGATCGCGGTCTGCCCTTCAGCGAGGGCGCCGGCTGCGCGATACATGCGCCACTGCGTCAGGTATTCAACGGGGGCCTGACCGACGACTTCTCCGAAGCGCGCTGCAAATCTTGACCGGGACATTCCGACCGCGCTCGCTAAGGCCGCCACTGACCAAGGCTGCTCGGGGGCAGAGTGAATCAGGGCAAGCGCGGGACCGACTTGTTTGTCTCGCATGCCAAGTAGCCACCCCGGCGGAAGGTCGTCCCCGATCAGCAGATGATGTCGAACGACGTGAATGAAGAGGATGTCGGCCAGACGTCCGGCGACGCTTTCTGCGCCAGCGCTGCCGGCCTTTAACTCGATTTCGAGCATCGCGGCGATCTTTTGTATCGCTTTTGCGGCGGCAGAGTCATCGCTGGCGCGAACGACCATCACCGATGGCAAGGCCGCCAGCAGTGGGTTGCGTCGGGGGTCTTCGAAAGCGAAGACCCCCGAGATGAGATGAGTGCTGGAGTCGCCGGTGCCGTAGCGAAAGTCAACGGTCTTGAAGCGAGCGCCAGGCGTCCAGTGAGCCCAGCCCATCTCGTGGACCACATTAGCCCACGGCACGGCTTTTGCCGTCTGATTAGCTAGCAGGTGATGTCGATTTCCGCGAGGGAGGATCGCAATGTCGCCGGCCTGTAATTCGTGCTCGGAATTGTCCTCTGTTCGTAGGACCGCGCGACCCTGAAGCAGCATATGGAACGGAGCGCCCTGAAGCCGTTCCTTAGAAAAGCCCCAGTTTCCAGCCAAAGTCATTCTCGAAAAGACCGTGCTGGTCAACCTCAGTCCGTCAAGGACGTCGTTCATTGGTTTCATCGTGGCAAGTGCGTTGGCATGGCCAAGAAGAACTCAAGGCAGTCCTTCAACAGCGATCGTCTCATGCGACCACGGTATCGATCGTCGTTGGGACGATCGGTTTAACAAAACAGACGATCAATGCGCACCAGCCAAGACAGGGTTGGGTACCATGAAACTTGCAAAGAAGGAATGCATGTCAAGCACAGAGGCTTTGGACGAAAGTGGCGGCGCTGTAATGGGCGCCAGCACGCAAGATTCCTCCCCAACGGCGGGAATCTCGCGCCGTGGCGCGCTGGCCGCGAGCGCACTGCTTGCAGGTGCGGTCATACCGCTGGCGCGTGCCGAGGCACGGACTGCTGCATCGAGATCTTCATCTGACATCGACGGCCATTTGGCGGTCAACATCACCGTCAACGGCGAGCGCGCCGCAGTCTCGATCGATCCGCGCACCTCATTGCTCGACCTGCTCCGAGAGCGGCTTGGTCTCACAGGCGCAAAGAAGGGCTGCGATCACGGTCAATGCGGAGCTTGTACCGTGCATGTCGAAGGAAAACGTGTTGCTTCCTGCCTCACGCTGGCAGCCAAAGCCGACGGCACGAACGTGGTCACCATCGAGGGTCTGTCGATGAACGGGCGCTTGCACCCCGTGCAGCAAGCCTTCATCGATCACGACGCCTTGCAATGCGGCTACTGCACACCGGGTCAGATCATGGCCGCAGTGGCCTGCGTGCAGGAAGGCAACGCCACGTCCAGAGATCGCATACGCGAATACATGAGCGGCAACATCTGTCGTTGTGGCGCATATGTCGGAATCGTGGCCGCAATCGAAGATGCGGTGGTGAAAATGGGGCGCAACTAGTGCAACGCTTTAGTTATGTTCGCCCAAAGAGCGTCGAAGACGCTCTCGCCGCGTTCGCCGCTGCTGGCCCTGCTGCCCGCTACATCGCCGGTGGCACCACGCTCTACGATCTGATGAAGCTCAACGTCGAGCGGCCACACGCAATCATCGACGTCACCGCAATCCAGGCACTGGGTGAGGTCAACACCAGCGGCGAAGTCTTGCGCTTCGGTGCGCTCGCCACGATGAGTGCGGTTGCAACCGACCAGACCGTTTCACGCGACTACCCGGTGCTTGCAGAAGCGCTATGGAAGGCAGCGTCGCAGCAACTCCGGAACATGGCGACTGTTGGCGGAAACCTTCTCCAACGAACGCGTTGCATGTACTTTCGCAACGGCGCCAGCGGTGTGTCCACCGGCAATGCTTATCCGTGCAACAAGCGTGAGCCTGGTTCCGGCTGCGCTGCCATCGGCGGGCTCGACCGAGGACAGGCAGTTCTTGGTCAAAGCAGCGCATGCACGGCGGTGTCGCCGGGCGACTGGCCCGTCGCGCTGATGGCGATGGATGCATCTGTGGAAGTCCAAAGCTTCCAAGGAAAACGGTCTTTGAGGCTGGTCGACCTTTACCGACTTCCAGGCTCGACACCGCACCTGGAGTTCACCTTGAAGCCGGAGGAGATCATCACAGCGATCATCGTGCCCAAGAGCGCTCTGGGAAAACGCTCGACGTATCACAAGATCCGGGACCGGGAAAGCTACGCCTTCGCGCTGGCTTCCGCGGCGGTGGCGCTGGAGTTGGAAGGACAGCTGGTTCGACAAGCGCGCATCGCGCTGGGCGGCGTGGCCACGCGGCCATGGCGATCGGTTGTAGCGGAGCGCTCGCTCATCGGCCGACGTCTCACTCCCGAGACGGCGCTGGCGGCAGGTCGAGCGGCTTTCGCAGGGGCAAAAGCCGGCCGCCACAACGCCTACAAGATTGAGCTTGGCGCGCGCACCGTGGCGGACGCGCTGCTTCTCGCTTCCCAAAGGCCTGCCTGATGCCCGCAGAAAAGTTCGCCGAACGCGAGCGCGTCGATGCGCGCGACAAGGTCCTGGGCAAGACCGAGTATGCGGCCGATATCGCTGTGCCTGGTTTGCTGTTCGCCATGCTCGTGCCGGCGCGCATTGCAAAGGGACGTGCCACTGCGTTGACGACCGACGCGGCCGGCAGGATTCCGGATGTGGTTCGCGTCTTCACCCCTGCAGATTTCCCGCCACCCGCCGGCCCGGACAAGGGTGCAAAAGGTCCCGCCGCAGCGCCGCCGCCGCCGACCCTGCAGATGGACATCGCCTATCTCGGCCAGCCTCTGGCACTCGTCGTTGCGCGCACCCTGGAAGCCGCGATCGAAGGAGCCGAGGCGGTGCAGGTGGTTTACGCACCGGACTCCTTTTCACCGCTGATAACGAGCCCCGGTGCTGTGCGCGAGCCTGCAGAGGACGTGAAGGCGGGCGATGCGTCTCGCGCGATGGCAAAGGCTTCGACGGTCGTTGATGTCGAGTACGAATGTCCTGCGCAGCATCACAACCCCATCGAGATGCTGTCAACCACCGCGGTCTGGTCTGGTGGGCGACTCACGATCTACGAAGGCACGCAAGGCGCAAGCGTCGTTCGTTCCAACGTGGCCCGGGCATTGCGCCTCGACCCGACATCAGTCGACGTCAAGAGCAACTACATCGGTGGAGGTTTTGGCCAGAAGGGCGCCCCGCAGCGACAAACTGCCATCGTCGCGCATGCGGCAATGCTTCTCGGGCGGCCCGTCAAGCTGGTCGTTCCTCGGGGACAGATCTTTCACAACGCAACGTTTCGACCCCGCAGCCGACACCGGATCAAGATCGGCGCGGATGCGAGCGGAAAGATGGTGGCTGTCTGTTACGACGCAGACCATCAGCAATCCCGAAAAGGGCAGTTCCCGCCCGCGTATCACGAAGCTCCGGTGCAGATGTACGGGATCGCGGACTACCTTGGCACGGCGGCACATGTTCGCATCGACACGCAATCGCCCGGCTACATGCGCGCACCGCATCCGCACCCATCATGTTTTGCTTTCGAAGGCGCTGTCGACGAGCTGGCTTACAAACTCGGGCGAGATCCGGTGGCGTTTCGTCTCGCTCATAACGCCACGGCTGATCCCATAACTGGCCATCCCCTCTCCTCACGCTTCCTGAACGAGTGCATCGCCGAGGGCGCTCGGCGGTTCGGATGGGATAAGCGCGACCCTCGGCCTGGCTCGATCGTTTTGGCGGATGGCACACAGGTAGGGTGGGGAGTCGGCTGCGGTGCTTATCCATCGATTACATCAGCCAACATCTCTAGGCTTCGGGTCTGCGCCGACGGCACCACTCGTTTCGCGCTTTCAGGCCACGAAATGGGCCAAGGCATTCGTACGGTGATCACAGCGGTGTTGCTGCGAGAGCTCGACATCGACCCGAACCAGCTCGAGATCCTCATAGGCGATACCTCGGTCACGCCTCAACACATGACCGCCGGCTCGTGGGGAACCGCGAGCGTCGCGCCGATAGCTGAAAAGGCTGCCCGTGCGCTCAAGACGTCGATGGCGGATTTGCTCGGCGGCCGACAGCCCGAGGGAAGCCTCCATCGACAGCTTGCGACGGTTCGCCGTCCGTTCGTTGAGGTCGAGGTCTCGCAACTGGGACCGGGGCAAGAGGCCAAGGCGCTGCAGCAGTTGACGGATACGGGCTACGCTCTCGCCGGCCCTGCCTATCCCGAGTTCACGAGCTTCAGCTACATCGCGCACTTCGTGGAGGTCCGGGTCGAGCCCCGCACCCGTCGCGTTCGCGTCCCGCGGGTAGTCAGCGTCGCAGATTGCGGCCGTGTCATCTCCCCAAGAACATCCGAGAGCCAGGTGCTTGGCGGTGTCGTGTGGGCCATTGGCTCGGCGCTCCGGGAAGGATCTGAAGTGGACGCCCGCTACGGGGGGTGGCTCAACAACGATCTTGCGGACTACGTAGTCCCGGTCAACGCCGACATCGGCGACATCCAGGTCAGTTTCATCGACCGTCCCGACTCCATGATCAACTCGATCGGCGCGAAAGGGCTGGGTGAAGTAGCCATGGTCGGGGCGGCCGCAGCCATCGCAAACGCCATCTATCACGCCACAGGGCGGCGAGTGCGGAAGATGCCGATTCGTGTCGAGGACCTGTTGTAGGAAATCCGTAGAGGCGGCGTTTACCAACGGTTCTGGACAAAGTCGGCCGATGAAGTGGCCAACGCCCGTCGTCGACGGCGCCGCGCAGCAGACCCCATGAGGGGACGAAGAAAGGAACAATTCGTGAAGATCGTATCCTTCATTTCCTTTCATGCGTACGGCGTGGCACTCATCTGCGCCGCCGGATTCGCTTCGTGCGCGCAGCACATCCCCCTTCAGAACTCGATGAAGACGACGCAAATCGCACCAGACGACAAGCAACGTTCGCAGTTCGTTCGCGACTTCGTCGAGAACGTCTTCAACGCGCACGACCCAAGCGCCGGGCCAACGTATCTGCAGCCGGACTTCAAGGTCATCAACGGCTTCCTCGGTGTTCGCAGCGGTCGGGATGCCTACCTGACCGCTATTACCCGCATGGCACAAACCTTTCCGGACCTCCACGCGACGGTCGAGGACGCCTTTGCGAGTGGAGACCGCGTGGCCATTCGCTTGACCATCGAGGGCACCCAACGCGCGCCACTCTGGGGCATTCCGGCGACCAACAAGAAATTGCGTTGGACTGGAAACAATATCTATCGCTTGGAAAACGGAAAGATCGCAGAGGAGTGGGCCTCTGAAGACTGGCTGGCGCTGTTCATTCAGCTCGACCAGTTTCACCCACCGGCGCCGCAGTGAGCCCATTGCTCTGTATCGACGGTACGGTTCGACAGCGCGTCCACCATGGACAAGGAGATGCAGAACCGAGAGCGCGCCCAGCGAATATCGGCCGACGACTTCGGCAAGCCAGTCCTAGTCGCAACGGTGCCTGCCTTTGACTAGCTGGCTGACACGCGTCGCCAAGAACCCCGCCGCACTCATTGCGGCGTCTCTCGCCCCGATGCCCGCAGCTGCCGTGCCCGACGTAGCCGTGCTGCGCGCGGTGGTTGATGCGGCAATCCGGCCGGTCATGGCACAACACAACGTGCCCGGCTTGGCTGTCGCCGTTACGGTCGATGGCCAAGCGCTCTTTTTTAACTACGGCGTGACATCGCGTGAGACGAACGAGCCGGTAAGCGAGGCAACGATCTTCGAACTCGGATCGGTGAGCAAGACGTTCACTGCCACGCTTGCCCTGTACGCACAGGCCCTGGGCAAGTTGGGTTCTGTCGCGATAGCAGAGAGAGGGTGAAAGCGCCCTCGGATCGGTCCGCCTCAGAAGGCCAGAGAGTAGAACTTGTCAGCAGCAGACGAGGTTCTGTCTTTGACGAAGTCAAGTTGTCCCTTCTTGATCATGTGCATGGTCTCGATGCCCGCGATGATGGCGCGAGCGCAGTGAAATGACTTGAACCCGAGCATCGGTCGCACGACGCGTTTGATCGCCCGGTGATCTTGTTCGATGAGGTTGTTGAGGTATTTCGACTGGCGCATCTCGATGTCCACGCCCGAGTCGGTGCACAGGCCGACGATCGCTGCTGTGTTGGCGCCGCTCTTGTCGATCGTTATCTTCTCGGGCACGCCGTGCAGGTCGATGGCGCGTTCGAAGAAGCACCGTGCTGCAGCGAGATTGCGGTGCGCGCACAGCAGGAAATCGACCGTGTGGCCGGCGCGGTCCACCGCCCGATACAGGTACTTCCACTGGCCGCCGACCTTGACGTAGGTTTCGTCCATTCGCCAGCTTCGACCGACCGGGCGCTTGCGCCGACGAAACATTGCCGCCAGCACCGGCAGCACCTTGATCGACCAGCGATGCAGCGTGGAGTGATCGACGAACACGCCGCGTTCAGCCATCATTTCTTCGATGTTTCGAGAGCTCAGCGGATATGCCGCGTACCAGCGCACGCACACCAGCATCACCTCCAACGGGTAGTGCAGCCGCCGGAGAACACCGCGTAGTTCTTTGATCATCGCCGTAGCCTACGCCAGCTGGTTATTGCGACAGAACCAAGCTTTGTACCAGGCGAATTCTTTCGTTCTCTCCGAGCGCCGGCCACTCACGAGGATCAGGGGCAGTCTCTGGATCGTAGTAGGTGGTGCGCACTTTTAGATGCCTAACGTTCGACATGAGCGGCGGCGCAAGGGGCGCGTAGCGGCCTTTGGGACGTCCGCTCGATGGGAATGCGAAGGGACTTCCCACCTTCGGGCAACGGCGACGATGCGCCAAGATTGGTGGTGTCTGAAGTCATCAATCTCAAGCCATTAAAGGGGGAAGTCCGTGGACAAGGTTATCCGAGAAGGAGCGGTGCGGGTAGGGGTGGATTTGGCCAAACGAGTGATCCAGGTCCACGCGGTCGACCGCGCAGATCGCGTGCTCACGAGCCGAGCCCTGGCGCGCGACAAGTTCATTGAGTGGTGCGTTCGCTTGCCCGCAGGCTGCATCGTCGCCATGGAGGCGAGCTCGAGCGCGCACCACTGGGCAAGAAAGCTGACAGTGCTCGGCCTGGACGCGCGGATCATCTCGGCGCAGCTGGTCGAGCCGTACCGCATGGAAGGTGCGAGCGGCAAGAACGACGCCAACGATGCCGCAGCGATCTGCGAAGCAGCCTCGCGGCCGAAGATGCGCTACATCCCGGTCAAGTCGGTCGAGCAGCAGAGCATGTTGTGCGTGCACCGGCTGCGCGAGGGGCTCAAGGAAGACCGCACCGCCTGCATCAACCGTATCCGCGGTCTGCTTGCCGAGTTCGGCCTGGTGTTCCCTAAAGGCCCGCGCGAGCTGCAAGCCGTTTTGAGCAACGTGCTCGAGGACGCGGGCAACGAACTCGGCACGCTCGCCCGGCTGACGCTGCAGCGCGCTCAGGCGCAGTGGCGCGAGCTCGATGAGCACTTGGCATGGTGCGATGAGCGCATCGATGCGCACGGTCGCCAGAACCCCGACGTCCAGCGGGCTGCGACGTTGACCGGCATCGGCCCGGTGACGGCGTCAGCGGCGATCGCCACCGTCGGCGACTTCAAGCAGTTCAAGAACGGCGCCCAGTTCGGCGCCTGGATCGGCCTGACGCCACGGCAACGCTCGAGCGGCGGCAAGAACAACCTGGGCGGCATCACCAAGCGAGGCGACACCTACCTGCGCACGCTGCTGGTCCAGGGCGCCAAGTCGGCCCTCATGACGGCGCACAAGCGACAAGACAAGATCTCCTCCTGGGTCGTCGCTCTGCGCGAGCGCTCCGGCTGGCAAAAGGCGGTCGTGGCACTTGCCAACAAGAACGCTCGGATCCTGTGGGCCGTGATGACGCGAGGCGAAGCCTTCGACCCCAACCATCTGAGC
>Ga0209512_1001872_pt1 | contig 24145 bp, 15 predicted proteins | sample frozenSSSSmetaG_FD_184142 | JGI IMG/M metagenome (GOLD analysis project Ga0209512, IMG submission 184142) | Glacier valley bacterial and archeal communities from Borup Fiord, Nunavut, Canada, to study Microbial Dark Matter (Phase II) -... | ecosystem: Environmental > Aquatic > Freshwater > Ice >...
CCGGCAGCATGTTGCGCGAGAACAGCCCGACCGATGCCGGGCTCAGGATGCGCGCCCCGTCGAGCGTGCCACCGCCCAGCAGCATGCGGCAGAAGCGCATATAGTCGGCCATGGTGGAGACGAGGCCGGCGCCACCCTCTTCGAGGCTCGCGGGGGTGAGGAACATGCTGGTGCGCCCGTCGTCGCGGGCGAGCTTGCCATCGCGGATTTCGTAGCAGCTGGTGAGACGGCTCGCCTTCTCCGGCGGGCAATAGTGCGCCGTATCGACCATGCCGAGCGGCTCGAAGACGCGCGTGCGCAGGAACTCGCCATAGCGCATGCCGGAGACGACCTCGACGATCCGCGCCATCACGTCCATGCCCACCGAGTAGTTCCAGTGGGCGCCGGGGGTGAATTCGATCGGCAACTGCCCGAGCGCATTCACGAACGCCTCGAGCCCGCCGGGCAGGTCGCGGTGCCCGAACCTGGCGTCGAGATAGGCGGCATCCACCGGACCGGCCCCCATCCACTCGTAGGTGAGGCCGGAGGTGTGTGTCGCGAGGTCGATGATGCGCATCGGCCGGTCCGGTGTCCGGGTGCGAAAGCCGCCGCGTCCGCCGGCCTCATACACGCCGAGCTTGGCGAAGGCCGGGATGAAGCGCGCCACGTCGTCGTCGAGGTCGAGCCGGCCCTGTTCCATCAGCATCAGGATGGCGACGCCGGTGATTGGCTTGGTCATCGAATAGATGCGGAAGATCGAGTCGTCGCGGATCGGCGTTCCCTGCTCGATGTCCGCGTGCCCCCACATACCCTGGTGGGCGAGTTCGCCATGGCGCCACACCTGCACCATCGCATTGGGCACCTCGCCGCGTTCGACATAGTCCTCGCGCAGCACGCGATCGAGCGTTTGCAGGCGTTCCGCGGAAAAGCCCGCGCGGGCAGCGGCCGACATTGGATGATCCCTCACCTAACCAGATGCGAGCCTAGCATCTGCAGCGCGAACCGCGACATTGGCCACGAGACGGATTGCGCCGGAGGGACGAAGCCGGAGGCCAAGCGCCGCGCAAAAAGAAAGGGCCGCACATGGCGGCCCTTCATATTGGCTGGCGGCAGCGCCTCAGTTCAGGCGCTGGCCGTTGGCGCCGAACAGGTGAACGAGGCTCAGGTCCGGGGTGACGCGCAGCTTTTCGCCGGGGGCGGCGTTGATGCGCTCGCGGAAGATGCCGGTGATGGTCTGCGCGCCAAGGCGGGCGAGAACCGAGGTTTCCGAACCCGTCGGCTCCAGCACGATCACTTCGATCTCGATGCCGTTGGGGTCGAGCTTCAGGTGCTCGGGGCGGATGCCGTAGGTGGTGGCGCCGTCGGCACGGTTGGAGACGGGCAGGTTGATGCCGTCAGTGGTGCGGAAACCTTCCGGCGTCATAGCGCCCTGAATGAAGTTCATCGACGGCGAGCCGATGAAGCCGGCCACGAAGACGTTCTGCGGGCGGTCATAGAGCTCGAGCGGCGAGCCGGCCTGCTCGATGATACCGTCCTTCATCACCACGATCTTGTCGGCCATGGTCATGGCTTCGACCTGGTCATGGGTCACGTAGATGGTGGTGGTCTTGAGCCGCTGGTGCAGCTCCTTGATTTCGGCGCGCATCTGCACGCGCAGCTTGGCGTCGAGGTTCGACAGCGGCTCGTCGAACAGGAAGACCTGCGGGTCACGCACGATGGCGCGGCCCATGGCGACGCGCTGGCGCTGGCCGCCGGAAAGCTGACGCGGCTGGCGGTCGAGCAGCGATTCGAGGCCGAGGATCTGCGCGGCGCGGTCGACCTTCTGCTTGATCTCGGTCTTGGGGACGCCCTTGAGCTTCAGCGAGAAGCCCATGTTCTGCGCCACCGTCATGTGCGGGTAGAGCGCGTAGTTCTGGAACACCATGGCGATGTCGCGTTCCTTGGGCGGCAGGTCGTTGACCACGCGGTTGCCGATGCCGATTTCGCCCGAGGAGATTTCCTCGAGGCCGGCGATCATGCGCAGCAGCGTGGACTTGCCGCAGCCCGACGGCCCCACCAGCACCACGAACTCGCCATCGGCGATATCGACCGACACGCCCTTCAGCGCTTCGAAATTGCCGTAGTGCTTGCCGGCCTTGTTGATCGTCACGCCTGCCATGGAATTCTCCTCCCAGGTAGCGGACCCAGATGCCCGCCGGTTGACGGACCATCCTGTGCACTCGCGCGGCCGGTCAAGCGTGTTTCGGCTTTTGTAATACCAAAGTCGTAGCAAAGACTAATACGAAAGTCTCATAAAATCGGAACAAACAGAGATCATTAGCCGATGCGGGCGGTCAGTCTGGCTTCCGGTTAAGGGAGGGCATGCCCCCGCCGCCGGTGCGCTGACCATCTGGGACCTCCGCTCCTCGGCCGGCGCTTCCACGGGTGACCGGCACTTCGAGCTCTTCGTCGGCGTAGTCTTCGAAGACATCTGGAACGCGGCTCAAATCCTCCGCGAGATCATCGCCTCGGGCGCCTGGGACCGGCCAGAACTCCGCGCCCGCGCCAAAGTCGTCTGAACGAAAAAGCAAAAGATCGCCATCGCGTGATCATTTCACCCCAAGGAACCCCTTGGCGTCGGCGTCACATCACCGCATAAATCACCGGGCAGACAGGCTATGCTGCTGTCCATTGGGATGGGCGAGGGTGGAATGAGGGCGTATCGACGTCTTGTGAGCGGGCTTGGCGCTGTCGCGGCGCTGGCTCTGTTGGCTGTGCCGGCAATGGCACAGGAGAGTTTTTCGCGCGGTTACGGCGCGGCGGCGAGCGATCCGGAAAAGGTCCGGAGCCTCACCGGCACGCCGGAGTTCCGCTCGTTCCTGCCGGAGGTGGTGGACCTGTCGTCCTACTTCCCGGTGCCGGGCGACCAGGGCCTGCAGGGCAGTTGTACCGCGTGGTCTACCGGTTATGCGGCGCGCGCCTACTACGCCGCGGCGGTCGAGGAGCGGCGCATCACGCTGCCGCAGTCGATCCCGAGCCCGGCGTTCATCTATAACCAGATCGTCGCCGATCCCGCTGATTGCGGGTCGGGCAGCGCGATCACCCTGGCGCTCGAGGTGCTGAAGCAATACGGCACCATGTCGCTGGCCGACTACCCCTACGACCAGGATAACTGCGCCTATCCCAGCGATGCGCAACTTGCCGCCGGCACCGATTTCCGCATCCAGGAATACCAGACGGTGGATTTCACCCGGCTCGACCAGGTGAAGGGCGAACTCTCCGACGGCAACCCGGTGATCATCCGCATCGTGCCGGACGAAGGGTTCGACACCCTGTGGGACAAGCCCAAGGCCGTCTGGCACTCGCCGCCGCTGCCCGAGGACTCGTTCGGCCACGCGATCACGCTGGTTGGCTACAACGAGGCCAAGCAGACCTTCAAGTTCATCAATTCGTGGGGGCCGGACTGGTCCGATGGCGGCTATGGCCGCATGGACTACCAGACGTTCCTCAACCGCACGACCGAGGCCTTCGTGATGAAGCTGCCGGCCGGCGAGCCGACGGTCCCGGTCGCCGACCTCGACCCCGAGGAGGCGCCTGCCCCCGAGGAGCCGATCGTGCCCGAGGCGCCGGTGCAGCCGGCCGACCCGACGCCCAAGGAGGTTGTCGATTTCTCCGGCCTGCAATGCGCCAAGGTGCAGATTTCGACGCAAGGGTCCCGCAAGGTCGCCGAAGGCTTCGTCAGCCGTCCCGAGGATCTCGAGGCGGTGAGGACCCAGCTCGAGGGCGAGGTCGACGAGATCGACGTCAAGCTCGCGCCGTGGCCGCAGTGCGAGGCGCTGATGACGCTCGATGCCCAACTGGCCGAAACCGACGTGCCGAAGATCGACGTCACCGGCACCGAACTCAAGGCCGGCGAAACCTTCGGCATTACTGTCGGTACTCCGGATTTCGACAGCTACGTTCACGTCGCCTATGTGCAGGCCGATGGCACCGTGGTGAACCTGCAGCAGGTCGATGCCGACCATCTCTCGACCATCGCTGCCAACTCCGCGATCAAGTTTGGCGATGGCGAGGACGGCCGGGACAAGTTCGAGGTCTCCGGACCCTATGGCGACGAGATGCTGCTGGTCATCTCCTCGCGTGCGCCGCTGTTCGCCGAGCCGCGGCCGCAGACCGAGACCGAGCGGGAGTTTCTCACCGCGCTGCGCGAGGCAATCCTCACTCGTCCCAACAAGCAGAGCCCGGAGCGTTTCATTTCCGCGGCCTATGTTCCCATCCACACGTCCGAATGAGGCCGAAAATGCTGAAGCTTCTCCGCATCGCCGCCATCGGTCTGTTGCTCGGCCTCACCCCGCTCGCCCAGGCTCCCGCCGCCCTGGCGCAGGACGAGTTGTCCTCCGACGACATCGTCGACGCGCTGACCCCCAAGGAGGCCAATCGCGGCCTCAAGGTCACCGAGACCAACAAGGACCAGGCGCCTTCGATCTCCATGCGCGTGCAGTTCGCCTACGATTCCGACGAACTCGAGAACGAGGCGATCCTGTCGCTCCGCGCGCTCGGCGCGGCGCTCCGTGATCCGCGCCTCAAGGACTACAAGTTCGAGATCATCGGCCATACCGACGCCAAGGGCTCGGACGAGTACAACCTCGAACTTTCCAGGCGCCGGGCCGCTGCCGTGGTCGAGCACCTGGCGTTCTTCCACAATGTCGATCGCGACCGGCTGGTCGCCATCGGCATGGGCGAGAAGGATCCGGTCGACAAGTCTGATCCCGACGCGGCCGAAAACCGCCGGGTAGAAATCATCAATATCGGCTCGTGACGGCACACTGAGAGACGGGCCTAAAGCTTAAGTTAAGTGCTCGACGTTAGTTTAGCCCGTTCCCGCAGCTCTCGCGGGGCGGGTTTGGCGTGCTGATTTGCTGTCTGTGCCTAGAGTCCTGATGCGCCTCGGCGCAACGTTGCTGCGGCCCGCCGCGATTCCCGCGGTCGTCACCTTCCTTGTCATGCTCGCTGTGGCGTGGTTTGCCGCCACGCAGAACCAGGCGGTGTACGACCAGCGGACGCGCGCCGACGTCCTCAAGGAAATGAGCGTCATCCGCGCCAAGCTCGAGGGCAATATCAGCGGCAATGTGCAACTGGTGCGCGGGCTCGTGGCGGTCATCGCCACCGAGCCCGACATGCAGCAGCCGCGCTTTACCGAACTGTCCAAGAAGCTCTTCGCCGAACACTCGCAACTGCGGAACGTTGCCGCCGCGCCCGACCTCGTGGTGCGGCTGATGTATCCGCTCGAGGGCAACGAGAAGGCGATCGGGCTCGACTACCGCAACAACGCCGCCCAGCGCGAGGCGACACTGCGCGCCCAGCAGACCGGGCAGATGGTGCTCGCCGGTCCGCTCGACCTGGTGCAGGGCGGCCGCGGGTTCATCGGCCGCTTTCCGGTGTTCATCGGCGAGGCGAAACGGCAGCAGTTCTGGGGCGTCCTGTCGGCGGTCGTCGATGAGCAGCTGCTATATGAAGATAGCGGCCTTACTGACCCGAGCCTCAATATCGACATCGCCATCACCGGCAGGGACGGCCGCGGCCGCCTTGGCGAACTTTTCTATGGCAACGCGTCCGTCCCGGCCAATCATCCCGTGACCGCCAGCGTCGTACTGCCGAATGGAGAATGGGTCATCTCGGCAGTGCCAAAGGGCGGCTGGCCGGCGATCGCGCCCGACAGCTGGGCGATCTGGAGCGGCTTCCTGCTGCTGGCCGTGCTGATGTCGGCGCCGATCTTCTTTGCCGGCCGGCTGATGGAAGAGCGGCAACGCACCCTCGGCGTGCTCAGGAGCCGCGAGGCGGAGCTGCGCCGCCTGTCGCGGCGACTCGGCATCGCGCTCGATACCTCGCAGGTCGGCGTGTTCGAGCTCGATCTGGAAACCCGCGATCTGCTCTGGGACGACCGGGTGAACGCGCTTTACGGGCTGCCGCAGGACGGCGGCAAGCGCGGCTATCAGCACTGGCACGACGCGCTGCACCCCGACGACCTAGCGCGCGCCGAGGAGGAGTATCGCCTCGCCTGCGAGGTCACCGGCCGGTACCAATCGGACTACCGCATCGTCACGCCGGCCGGTGTCGTCCGCAATATCAGGGCCATCGGCACGGTCTACAAGGACCCGGACTCGACCCCCAAGATGGTCGGCGTCAACTGGGACGTCTCTTCCGACGTGGCGCTCAACGACAGCTTGAAGCGCGCCAACCGCCTGTCCGAAGCTCGCAATACCGAGCTCGAGGTCGCCAAGGCAGCGATCGAGTACAATGCGCTGCACGATTCCCTCACCGGCCTGCCGAACCGGCGCTACCTCGACGACGTGCTGAGAAGCCGCGCCGAGCATGCGGGCCGCAACGGCGGTACGCTGGCGCTGCTGCATATCGACCTCGACCGCTTCAAGCAGATCAACGACACGCTGGGTCATGCGGCGGGTGATGCCATGCTGATGCACGTGGCGGAGACGCTGCGCGTCAATGTCGGCAAGGACGATTTCGTCGCCCGGATCGGTGGCGACGAGTTTGTGGTGGTGTCGACGGTCATGGGTGGCGAGATCGCGCTGGCGGGCCTCGCGGACCGGCTGATCTGCAAGATGCGGCTGCCCATTCTCTACGAGGGACATGAGAGCCGGTCCGGCATTTCGGTTGGCATTGCCTACGAGGATGGCCTCGATCCAGATCCCAACCGCATCCTCATCAACGCCGACATCGCGCTCTATCGCGCCAAGAGCCGCGGCCGCAACCGCTACGAGTTTTTCACCTCGGCGCTGCAGGCCGAGGTCATCCGCACCAAGCGCGTTGCCGACGAGATCCTGCACGGGCTCGACGCTGACCAGTTCCTGCCCTGGTATCAACCGCAATTCGATGCGACGACGCTCGAGATTGCCGGCGTCGAGGCCCTGGCCCGCTGGCAGCACCCGATCGAAGGCATCCTGCCGCCCGCGCATTTCCTCGACGTGGCCGAGGACCTCAACGTCGTTTCCACCATCGACCGCATCATTCTCGAGAAGGCGCTCGGCGATTTCGCGCAGTGGGAGAAACTCGGGCTTGGCATTCCCAAGGTCGCGGTCAATGTTTCGGCGCGGCGGCTGCAGGACGAGCAGCTCATCGCCTCGCTCAAGGACCTCGATTTCCAGCCGGGCCGGCTCTCCTTCGAACTCGTCGAGTCCATCTTCCTCGACGAGACGGACGATATGGTTCGGTGGAACGCCGAGCAGATCAAGGATCTCGGTATCGACATCGAAATCGACGACTTCGGCACCGGCTATGCGTCGATCGTGTCGCTGATGAAGCTGAAGCCGAAGCGGTTGAAGATCGACCGGCAGCTGGTGTTTCCGATCACCACGTCCGAGACGCAGCGGCGACTGGTGCAGTCGATCGTCGATATCGGCCGCTCACTTGGCATCGAGGTGGTGGGGGAGGGCGTCGAGACCATGGAGCACGCCGCCATCCTGCGCGACCTCGGCTGCAACATGCTGCAGGGCTATGCCTTCGCCGCGCCGATGAGCGCCGATGCGCTCGCCCGCTTCGTTGTCGAACGCGGCTGGATGCCGCAAGCGCAAGCAACGAAGGCCCGCCGGAAGCGGGCCTGAGAACCGTCGGCAGTTCAGGAGAGGTGCGGGGAGCTCAGAACAGCTCGGCTTCGCCGTGCACGCCATGCGTGGCGGTGCCCGACAGGGTCGGCACGCGCAGTTCGTCCAGCACGAGGCCGGACCAGATCTCGTCGAACACGTCTTCGGGCGTTCCCGGGGGCAGGAGCGCGAACTGACGGACGGCGTGTGCCATGTTCTGGCAGCGCTGCTCGATGCGATCCTGGCCCTGCAGGGCGTGGACAATCATGCGGGCGGCGACGCGACGGGCTTCTTCGGCGGGGATCGTCCGGTCACCGAGCAGATCGAGGGCTTGCGTCACGGCTTCGACCATCCCGGCCGTCTGCCGCGCAGTTTCGTCCAGCTCGCGCGCGAGCTTATGCAGTGACATATAGGCGAACCCCCGAATCCATATCCCGACCCTAGCGGCTATTCCTGAATGCCTCCTTGCGAGCGGGAACGGGTTGTCTCGTACGCGCGGTGTTTGGTTAGCGCTTCCCTAACGATTGTTGGGTAACGATCGGAATGTAATGCTTTCGAGGTCGCCCAAAGAAATGGTCCTGCCGAGCTCCTTGCCGCCGGAATTCGATCGCGGGGTCGTTACGACTGTGCATCAGGGCGATTGCCTCGTCTCAGCTGAAGCTGATCTCACCTATTCCACCGTGCTGGGCAGTTGCATCTCGGCCTGCGTCCGCGACGTGGTCGCCCATGTCGGCGGCATGAACCACTTTCTGCTCGCCGAGCAGTCCGGCTCGGCCAGGGACCGCTACGGCGCCTCGGCGCGCTATGGCGCCTTTGCCATGGAGCAGTTGATCAACAAGGTGCTGACGCGCGGGACCGGCAAGAAATCCAACCTCGAGATCAAGGTGTTCGGCGGCGGCAAGATCAACGCCGCGCTCGACGACGTCGGCGCCAAGAACATCGACTTCGTGCGCGATTTCCTCGCCAACGAAGGCTATGTGGTGGCCAAGGAAGACATGGGCGGCAACTATGCGCGCCGGGTGATGTTCAAGCCTGCCTCGGGTCGCGCCTTCATCAAGCGCCTCGACAACACCGCCAACGCTTCGATCGCCAAGGAAGAACTGGCAGTGGCGGCAACCCGCCGCCAGGCGCTCGTCACCAAGCCGCCGGTCGACGACGACATCGAGCTGTTCTAGGCTCCCAAGTCTGGGCCCCCAAGTCTGGGCCCCCAGGGGACTTACCGAATACTTACCGGGGCCAGGCGTCCTATACGCTTGGTTAACCATGATCACCCTAGGGTGCCGGCGAGGGGGCCAACTGGTGGCCCGCCGGGGTCCGTGATTCGTGCGCCGCCTGAGCGTTGCGCTCATCGCCAATCTTGTCTGGGTGCTCGCAGCGATGCTCGCGGCGGGCAGCGTGATGCTGTTCGGCGCCACCCCGCTCGCTGGCCTCGTCGCTGTGCTGGGGTTTGCCACGGCCTTCGCAGTTGGCGTCATCGTCGGCTTCCGGGCCGATAGCAGGTTTGCCAGCAAGCTGGCGGCGGTGGGCAGCGCGGTGGGCCTCAAGTCACAGGAGGCGACCAGCGTCGAGGCGATCGTCACCAGCCTCGGGCAGCGGCTCGACCGCGCGCACCAGTTCAAGGTGGCGTTCCAGCGGCTCAGGCATCCGGCCATGCTGATCGGCGCCGATGCGCAGCTCAGCGGCCTCACCGCCGGCGCTGAGGCGCTCGACCACCATGCTGTCGAAGGCGGCACCGCCACCGACCTGCTCGGCGACGCCTATGCATCCGACGAAGGCATCGTCTCGGTCGGCCGGCGCCGCTTCGTCACCGAGCGGCACGAACTGCCCAACGGCAGGCTGCTGGTCGAACTGGAGCCCGCCGGCTATCACATCGCCGACGACGATTTCGATGCTTTCGTCACCGCACTCAAGCAGGGTCGCACCGGCTTCCGCTTCGACCAGTGGGGCGTGCAGCATTCCCCGGCGCTCAAGGCACTGGGCGAGGCGCTTGAGAGCTTCGACCGCCCCATCCGTGCGCTGCAGCAGATCATCAACGGCGACGATGTCGACCCGGGGCTGCTCACCGGCTCGCTCGGTCTCGCTCCGCAGGTCCGCACCTTCCGCGACGCCATCGAGGACATCATCGGCGAGCGCGACGAGGCGGTGGTGGCGCGCGACCTGCTCGCGGCCAAGATGGAGGCGATCCTTCGTGCCATCGACCGCTATCGGGCCAGCGTCACCTCGCTGGCCGAGCTTGCCGACCAGAGCCGCGCCGGCCTCGTGGTCGCCGCCGACGCCATCGGCAAGGGCCGAGACCGGACCAAGGCGGTCCGCGTCCTCGAGCGCGAAGCGGTGAAACTCGCCGCAGACGCGGCGCTCGCGGTGCAGCGTACCGGCGTCGCCGTGAATGGTGTCGGTTCGGCGACCAACGAGATCGACAAGATGGTCTCGGCCATCGAGGACGTGAGCTTTCGCACCAACCTGCTCGCCCTCAACGCGGCGGTCGAGGCGGCTCGCGCCGGCGAGAAGGGGGCGGGGTTCGCGGTGGTGGCAGGCGAGGTGCGGACCCTCGCGCAGGCGACGCAGAAAGCGGCGCGGGAAATCCGCGCCATGGTCGGCAACAGCCGCGCCCGCTCGGACCAGTCGGCCGCCGAGACCGAACACCTCAAAAAAATACTTTCGGGTCTCGGATCAAATTTAGAGAATCTAAGCAATGAGACCGACATGATTGCCGGTGCGCTGGATGAGGGCAGTGGCGCAATTGCCCGCCTCGACAGCAACGTCAACGCGGTCGGTACGGTCGCGGCGAAGGCGTTGCAACTGCCGGCGCGCAAGGCCAACTGAGGCCGAACGGGGGACGTCGTATGGAGCAGGGCGAATTTGCCCTAAGCGATCGGGAGTTCAACCGGGTCAAGGCCCGCGTCTATGCTGAAGCCGGTATTTCGCTATCCGACGCCAAGCGCACCTTGGTGATCTCGCGGCTCGGCAAGCTGGTACGCGGCCTGCGGCTCGACTCCTTCGACGCTTATCTCGATCATCTGGAGCGGGGCGGCACGCCGGCCGAAGCACAGGATTTCGTCAACGCGCTGACCACCAACCTGACGCGCTTCTGGCGTGAGGACCATCACTTCGCGCACCTTCGCACCTATGTGGCGCAACTGATGCAGCAGCGTCCGCGCATGGGCCTGAATGGCCGGCCCAAGCTGCGCATCTGGTCGGCGGGCTGCTCGACGGGGCAGGAGCCCTACACCATCGCGCTCGACCTGCTCGACGCGTTTCCCGACCTCAGGCGCTGGGACTTCCGCATCCTCGCCACCGATATCGACACCAATGTCGTGGCCAAGGCCGCCGCGGGCGAATATCCGGTGAGCGAGCTCAACGGGCTGGTCCAGGAGCGTGCCAGGCTGTTCGAGCCGGCGGGGGCAGGGCAGGTGCGGATTCCGGCCATGGCCCGGGAACTCATCTCGTTCAAGCCGCTCAACCTGATGAACAGCCCGTGGCCGATGCGCGGGCCGTTCGACGCGGTGTTCTGCCGGAACGTGGCGATCTACTTCGACAAGAAGACGCAGGGGCAGCTGTTTGCCCGGCTTGGCGCGATCCTCGTGCCCGAGGGCTTCCTCTATATCGGTCACTCCGAGAACCTCGGGGCTGGCAGCGAGAATTTCCGCCTCGTTGGCAAAACCGTCTACCAGGCACGTGCGCAGCACAACAAGGCGAGGGACGCAGCATGAGCATCAAGGTGCTGGTCGTCGATGATTCCGCGCTGATCCGCGAGGTGCTGTCGCGCGCCCTCGGCAAGGACGGCGACATCCTGGTGATCGGCACGGCCGCCGATCCGATCGAGGCGCGCGAGAAGGTCAAGAACCTCAGCCCCGATGTGGTCACGCTCGACATCGAGATGCCCAACATGAACGGGCTGCAGTTCCTCGACAAGCTGATGCGGCTGCATCCGCTGCCGGTGGTGATGGTCTCCACCCTCACCACCAAGGGGGCGAGCGAGACGCTGCTGGCACTGGAGCTGGGCGCAGTCGATTTCGTCGCCAAGCCCAATGCCTCGCTTTCGGGCGGGCTCGAGGCCTTCGGCGAGAACCTGCGCCAGAAGGTCCGCGCCGCTGCCAATTCCGACGTCAAGGGCCGCGCCATGCGCGCCCCGCCGGCCAATGTGCCGGTGCGCACCGCCGCGGCGCCCCGTGGCACCGTCATCGCCATCGGCGCCTCCACCGGCGGTGTCGAGGCCATCCGCGTGGTGCTGTCGGGCATGCCGCCCGATTGCCCGCCCATCGTCATCGCCCAGCACATGCCCGCGGGCTTCACCACCCGCTTCGCCGGCCGACTCGACGAGGTCACCGAGCTGACCGTGGTCGAGGCCGAGGACCGCATGCCGCTGCTGCCCGGCCACGCCTATGTGGCGCGCGGCGACTATCACCTGCGCGTCGAGCGCTCCTCCGGGCAGCTCAAGTGCCGGCTGGCGCAGGACGAACTCGCCTCGGGACACCGCCCCAGCGTCGACGTGCTATTCGAATCGGTGGCCAAGACCGTCGGTCCGATGGCCGTGGGCGCCATCCTCACCGGCATGGGCCGCGACGGGGCCAGGGGCCTCAAGCTGATGCGCGATGCCGGCGCCTATACGGTGGGCCAGAGCCAGAGTTCGGCGCTGGTCTACGGTATGCCGCGCGTTGCCTTCGAAGAAGGTGCCGTGATCGAGCAGGCGCCGGTCGAGGCCATCGCCGCGCGGCTGGCCGCAGCGCTCACCCGCATCAGATCGGCAGCATAGCGCATGGTCCGATTGAGGGTTTGGTAACGGAATTTCCTTAGGGTCCAAAGTGCGCGACCCGCGTATTTTCGGGCGGCTAGAAGGCTAGCGTGACGATGCCGAAGGCAAGTGCTGTCAGTGTGATGATTGTAGATGACCAGCAGTCGATGCGGGGCATCTGTAAATACATCCTCACCCAGCTGGGTTTCACCAACATCGTCGAGGCCAAGTCGGGCCGCGACGCGCTGGGCAAGCTCGAAAAGGGTACCGTCGACCTGATCATTTCCGACTGGAACATGGAAGACATCGACGGCCTGACGCTGCTGCGCGTCATCCGCAAGCACCCCAAGACGCAGGGCATGCCCTTCATCATGGCTACCGGCCGCTCCGACAAGGAGCAGGTGAAGGAAGCCATATCGTCGGGCGTCAACAATTACATCATCAAGCCGTTCGACGCCTCGACCATGAAGAAGCGCATCGAGGCGGTGATCGGTGTCCTGTCTTAGCCGTTGAAATACCAGCGCTCTTCGGAAGAGGCCGCCTCCGGGCGGCCTTCGTGTTTTCCGGGTGACCGATGTAATCGATGACATCCCCGGAAATACGGGCCTTCCACGCATTTCGTGCGTAAGCAGAAATTAATCTAGATTGCCTACATTTTGAGCATGGCTTTCGGGGGAGGCCGGCCGCCTCTCCGTTTCCGGCCAGTCACTCCCTGCGGCGCAACGAGAACACGGGGTAGGATGATGGCCTGGATGCCCAAGCTCAAGATCGCGCAGAAGTTGCCGCTCGCCATGGTGGTCTCGGCCCTGCTGGTCAGCGCGGGCGTCGGCATAGCGAGCTACCTCATCGGCTCGAACACCGTCGACCAGATGAGCGTGCGGCAGATGCAGACGCTGGCCAACGAGCGGGCGAAGGAATTCCAGATCTACCTCCGGACCATCGAGGCGGACGTCGTCGGCACCGCCAGCACCGATCTTGCCTTTGGCGCGGCGCGCGACCTGACGGTGGCCTGGGGCTCGATGCTGATCGCCAAGCCGCCGCTCGACCCAATGGCGACGCTGCGCAGCAACTATATCGAGCTCAATCCCAATCCGCCCGGCCAGAAGCAGGCGCTCGACACGCCGGCTGGCGATGGGGTCAAGAAGACCAGCTACGAGTTCCAGCACGTCAAGATCAACCCGATCTTCCGCAAGCAGCTCGAGCGGCGCGGCTATGCCGACATGTTCCTCTTCGACCTCAAGGGCAACCTCGTCTACTCGGTGATGAAGAACGACGACTTCGCGAAGAACTTCGCCGAGGGCGGCGAGATGGCCGATACCGGACTGGGGCGTGCCTATCGCGCGGCGCTGGGGCTCGGCGAGCCCGGCCAGGTGGCCTTCACCGACGTGTCGCTCTACGCCCCGGCCGGCGGCCCGGCGAGCTTCCTCGCCACCCCGATCTTCGATCCGCGCAAGAAGCTGATGGGCGTGCTGGCGGTCGAGATGCCTGTCGCCGCCATCAACGCGATGATGCAGAACAAGGACAATCTGGGGCAGACGGGTGAGAGCTTCTTCGTCGGAGAAGACTACCTGATGCGCTCGGATTCGAGCTTCTCCGAACCCGACGACATCCTGAGCACCCGCTACGAGAACCCCATTGTCACTGCGGCGCTCGGCGGCGTGGAGGGCGAGGGCACCACCACCGACTATCGCGGCACCGAGATGATCGCCACCGCGACGCCGGTCGAGTTCAACGGCGCCAGATGGGCGATGGTCACCACGATTGCCGAGGCCGAAGCCTTCGCGCCGGTGGTCGAAATGCGCGACATGATGCTGATGGTCGGCGCCGGGCTGCTGGTCCTCGCCGCGGCTGGCGGCTACCTGTTCTCGCGCACCATGACCAGGCCGATCACCCGGCTGACCGGCACCATGGATGCGCTCGCCGCCGGCAAGCTCGACGTGGAGGTCAAGGGCGCCGACCGTTCCGACGAGATCGGCGCCATGGCCAAGGCGGTGCAGGTGTTCAAGGAAAACGCCGGCAAGATGACGGAAATGACCGAAGGCGAGCGTGCCGCCTCGCTGCAGCGGCGGGCTGATCGCGCCACCATGATGGGGCAGTTGCAGCGCGCCTTCGGCGAAGTGGTGGATGCCGCCATCGCCGGCGACTTTGCCAAGCGCGTCATCGCCGATTTTCCCGATGCCGAACTCAACACGCTGGCCGGTTCGGTCAACGCTCTGGTGGCGACCGTCGAGCGCGGCCTGGGCGAAACCGGCGAGGTGCTGGCGGCGCTCGCCAATACCGACCTCACCCGCCGCGTCGAGGGCAACTATGACGGGGCGTTCCTGCAGCTCAAGACCGACACCAACGCGGTGGCCGAGAAGCTGGGCGAGATCGTCGTCGGCCTCAAGGACACCTCGCGCTCGCTGAAGACGGCCACCGGCGAAATCTTGTCGGGCGCCAACGACCTTTCCGAACGCACCACCAAGCAGGCGGCAACCATCGAGGAGACCTCGGCGGCGATGGAGCAACTGGCGGGCACCGTCATTGCCAATGCCGAGCGCGCCGATGACGCATCGAAGGCCGCGGCCGGCGTCACTCGCACGGCCGAAGAGGGCGGCGCCGTCATGCGCCGCGCTACCGAGGCAATGGAGCGGATAACGTCCTCGTCGGGCAAAATCTCCAACATCATCGGCATGATCGACGACATCGCCTTCCAGACCAACCTCCTGGCCCTCAACGCCTCGGTCGAGGCGGCGCGGGCCGGCGACGCGGGCAAGGGCTTCGCCGTGGTGGCGGTTGAAGTCCGCCGGCTCGCTCAGTCGGCAGCCAGCGCCTCGAGCGACGTCAAGGTGCTGATCGAACAGTCCAGCACCGAAGTCAGCGGCGGCTCCCGCCTCGTGCTCGAGGCGGCGGGCAAGCTCGAAGCCATGCTCGTCGCGGCCCGCTCCTCGAACGATGTGATGGACGCCATCGCCAAGGCCAGCCGCGAGCAGGCCGCCTCGATCGAGGAGGTCAACGCGGCCGTCCGGCAGATGGACGAGATGACCCAGCACAATGCCGCGCTGGTGGAAGAGACGAACGCCGCCATCGAGCAGACCGAGGCGCAGGCCGTCGAACTCGACCGGATTGTCGAGATATTCCGCGTCGTCGAGCAGGAAGCGGTCGCCACGAGGCCGGTGCGCGTGGCGCGCGAGCCGGTGAAAGGTGGAATTAAGGCCTTGCAGGACAAAGTGCGCACGGCGGCGCGGTCATACCTCAACCGGGGCAACACCGCAGTCGACAAGGACTGGGCCGAATTCTAGCCCGCCCATGAGTTTGCGATCCGGCGGCGAAGCTCCGCCGGAATGAGTACAGCGTAGTCCAGGAAGGACCAAGATGCGGATCGACCGCCGGCTCGCCACAGCCCTCGCCATCGGCATTCTGCCCGTGGCCATCGGCGCATTCATGGTCACCCAGGACATCGGAGCGATCGAGCGGGCGAGGACCGAGGCCGATGGCGTCGGCTATGCCGGGCTCGTACTGCCCGAACTGACGAGCCTCGCCAGGGACAAGGTCCTGCCGGCCGATCCCAACCCGGCGCTCGTCGCAGCCGCCAGGGCCAATGACGGCAAGCTCGGAACCACCGCCATTTCCGAGGCCTATACCGAGCTCAAAGCCGACCTCGCGAACGGCGCTTTCCCGGCTGCCGCACGTCAGGCTGCCGCCACACTCATCGCCCGCATCCACGAGGCGGCCGGCGTCATCGCCGATACCGACGGCAATGCCGGGCTCAGCGCCGAGGTGCCGCAGGCCGCCAACGCCGCGCCGCTGTCGCCCGCGCTGCTCGATGCCTCGCGGTATGCGCCGACCGTTCTCCCGGCCGCCGTCGATCGGCTGACGCAGGTGCTCGCCGAGTTCCGCACCGCCACCGCCATCGACGGCAAGCCGCAGGGTTTCACCCTCGAGGTCTATGCCACGGCGGCAAAGGCCTTCGCCGACAAGGTGGAGGCCGGCATCGCCGCGCTCGGCAAGCCTGAGCTGCGCCGCGACTACGACTGGGCCGGGCTCGATGCCGCCCACCGCGCCTACCAGGACGCCGCGCTGGCGCTCGGGCAGAGTTCCGCCGCAACCCTGGGCAAGACGCTGCAGGCGCGTATCGACGGCGCCGGCTTCCGCATCTGGCTCACCGTTGCCGTCGCGGCTCTCGCCGCCATCGGCCTTGGCCTCGCCGGCTTCATGCTGGCCGGCAGGCAACCGGCGGCTAAGCAAAGCGCCTTATCGTCCGCGACGGGGAAGAGCGGAACGTTGCGGCCCGAAAGCCGCGGCACCACGGGGGTCAGCATGACCAACGCGTCCGCCCGCCGCTCCGGCGGCATGAAGCTCACGTCGTCGATCGCGCTGATGGTGCTGGTCGCGGTGGCGATCTCGATCGCGGCAGTGCTGAGCGCGGTGTGGGTGCTGCTCGCCGCCAACACGCAGACCACCGTCGATCAGCGGCTCAGCGCCGACCTCCGCATCGCCGCGGCGATCCTCGAGGTCAACCTGCCCAACTCCGACATCTTCTGGGCCGAGGACGGCAAGCTCGACAAGATCGAGGCCAAGGCGATGCCGAAGTTTCGCAACCACGACCTGATCAACACCATCGGCCGGGTCACCGGCGAGACGGCGACGCTGTTCGTCTACGACGCCGAGACCGAGGATTTCGTCCGCAAGTCGACCACCATTCTCGATGCCGACGGCAACCCGATCCTCGATACCCCGCTCGACCGCAGCGGCCCCGCCTACGCGGCGGTGAAGGCCGGGGGCACCTACCAGGGCGAGGCCAGCATCCTCGGGGTGCCATACTACGCCATCTACAAGCCCATCGTGAACCTCAACGGCGAGCCGGTCGGCGTCGTCTATGTCGGCATTCCGAAGGTCGAGATCGATTCCGTCGCCTCCGAGGGATTGAAGGTGCTCGGCATGGTCGGCGCGGCGGCTCTCATCGTCATCGGCGCCATCGCCTTTGTCACTTCGCGCCTGCTGACCCGGCCGATCCCGCGGCTCAGTGCCTCGATGCAGCATCTGGCCGACGGCGAGCTCCAGACGGACATCCCCTATACCGGCCTCCGCAACGAGCTTGGCGCCATGGCCCGCAGCCTCGAAGTGTTCCGCGACAATGCGCTCAAGGTGCAGCAGATGACCGAGAGCGAACGCGTGGCGCTGGCCGAGCGCCGCGACGAGCGCACCCGCATGATGCAGGAACTGCAGCGCAGTTTCGGCGACGTGGTCGATGCGGCGCTCGAGGGCGACTTCACCCGCCGGATCGATGCGAGCTTCGCCGATCAGGAACTCAACCGCCTGGCCGGCAGCGTCAATTCGCTGGTCGGCCGCATCGACGCGATCATTAGCGACACCGGCCAGGCGCTCGCCGCACTTGCCGACACCGACCTTACGCATCGCATGGACGCAAGCTATGGCGGGGCGCTCGGCCAGCTCGGGCGCGACACCAACCAGGTGGCGGAGCGGCTCGGCGAGGTGGTCACGGCGCTGAAGCAGAGCTCGCAGGGGCTCAAGACCGCCACCGGCGAAATTCTCTCGGGCGCCAACGACCTCTCCGAGCGCACCACGCGCCAGGCGGCGACCATCGAGGAGACTTCGGCCGCCATGACGCAACTCGCCGGCACGGTGCGGGTCAATGCCGGGAAGGCCCAGGACGCGCGCCAGGTCGCCGCCGAAGTCAGCCACACCGCCGAAGAGGGTGGGGTGGTGATGGCCAAGGCGAGTGCCGCCATGGAGCGGATCACCGCCTCGTCGGGGAAGATCTCCAACATCATCGGGCTGATCGACGACATCGCCTTCCAGACCAACCTGCTGGCGCTCAACGCTTCGGTCGAAGCGGCGCGTGCCGGCGAGGCAGGCAAGGGCTTCGCCGTGGTCGCGGTGGAGGTTCGCCGCCTCGCCCAATCGGCCGCCAAGGCCTCGAGCGACGTAAAGGCACTGATCGAGGCCAGCGGTGGCGAAGTCCAGGGCGGCACGCGCCTCGTCGCAGAGGCGGCTGGCAAGCTGGCCAAGATGCTCGGCGCGGCACAGCGCTCCAGTGCGCTGATGGCCGAGATCGCCAGCGAGAGCCATCACCAGGCAGCCTCGATCGACGAGGTCAATGCCGCGGTCCGCCAGCTCGACGAGATGACCCAGCACAACGCCGCGCTGGTGGAAGAGATCAACGCCGCCATCGAACAGACCAAAGCCCAGGCCGCCGAGGTGGATGGCATCGCGGCGATATTCACGGTCGACGCCCCGGCCAGAGTCCAATCACGGTCGCGCGCCGCGGCCTGAGGCTTTCGCGTCGCGCTTCTACCGCTTCGGACCAGATTTTGTCGGCCGCCGGACCGGCTTTTGACCGGGTGTTAACGCCGTCAGTGTTTTTCTGGACGTCGGACGGAGAACCGCCCGTCGACTTCCAGAAGGACCCGACCCCTCAATGCCCGCCAAATCCCGTTTCTCGTTGCCGAGCTTGAAGCTCCGCGGCTCGATCATCCTGGCCGCAGCGGCGGTGTTCACGCTCGCCATCGGCGCCTCCCTGTTCTACGTGGTCGCCTCCAACCGGGCGCAGGATCTGCAGCAGGCCGACCATGTCGTGAGCCAGTTGGCGATTACCGAATCGCAGAAGATCAACGCATTCCTCGCGGCCTATGCCGCCGCAGCGTCCTCCACGGCCCGCACCGCCGAAGCGCTGATGGGTGAGCCGAACGCGTCGCCGAGCGTCTATGGCGCGGTGGTCACCAACCAGCTCAAGGTCCTGCCCGAGGCGCTGGGCGTCTACATGATGTTCGCGCCCGACGCGAAGCTGGGCAACTCGCCGGTGTTCGGCGGTTCCAAGTTCAAGTACGCGGACGGGCATGTCGGCGTCTATGCCAACCACACCGCCGATGGTCAGCTCGGCTTCCAGTCGCTGGAATCGCCCGACGGCAACTATGTCTGGCTCGATGGCCCGATGGCCGCCGGCAAGCCGGAGATCAGCGGTCCCGACAACTATGACGGGGTGCTCTACACCTCGTTCACCGACATCATCCGCAACGCCAGCGGCCGCCCGGTCGGCATGACCGGCGTGTCGTTCAACGGCAATTCGCTTGCCACCCTGATCGGCGGCACCGTGCCGATGGGCACCGGCTTCATGGGCGTCATCAACCAGAAGAACGTCTGGGTGGTTAACCCCGATCCGAGCGTGGTCGGGACCGCGATCACCGAGGAATGGGCAATCGGCGCCATGCAGGCGCTGCAGGCGACCGACACCTACACTTCGACCGGCGAAGCCGCCGGGCAGACCTGGAAGATGACGGCGCACAAGGTGCACCTGCCGGGCACCGACCAGTCCTGGGCCGTGATCGTCGCGGTGCCGCAGGCAACCCTGCTGGCGGCCTCCGAGGAACAGCTGCGCAACCTGCTGATCGGCGGCGGCGTCATCCTCGTCCTCGGCCTCGGCGCTTTTGCCCTGCTCGGCAACTGGGTGGCCAAGCCCGTCTCGAAGATGAACGCCGTGATGCTGAAGATCGCCGGCGGCGCTTACGACGTCGAAGTTCCCTACGAAAAGCGCAAGGACGAAATCGGCGCCATGGCCAAGGCGGTCGAGGTGTTCCGCCAGAACGGCCAGCGGGTCGCGGAAATGACCGATGCCGATGCGGCCCGCATCATCCGCGACCAGCAGGCCCGCGCCGGCATGATGGCGGACCTGCAGCGCGCCTTCGGCCAGGTGGTCGATGCCGCGGTGGCCGGCGACTTCTCGCGTCGCGTCGATGCGGAGTTCCCGGATGCCGAGCTCAACGCCCTCGCCGGAAGCGTCAACAACCTCGTCGCCACGGTGGATCGCGGCCTGAGCGAGACCGGTGAAGTGCTGGCGGCGCTCGCCGATACCGACCTCACCAAGCGCATGCACGGCGACTACGAGGGGGCCTTCGCCCGGCTCAAGAACGACACCAACGCGGTGGCCGAGAAGCTGAGCGGCATCGTCGCCCAGCTCAAGGAAACCTCGCGTTCGCTGAAGACGGCGACCGGCGAGATTCTCTCGGGCGCCAACGATCTGTCCGAACGCACCACCAAGCAGGCGGCAACGATCGAGGAAACCTCGGCCGCCATGGAGCAACTGGCCTCGACCGTGCTGCAGAACGCCGAGCGGGCCAAGGAGGCGAGCCACGTCGCTTCCACCGTCACCCGCACCGCCGAAGAAGGCGGCAAGGTGATGGGCGAGGCGAATCTGGCGATGGAGCGGATCACTGCCTCGTCGGCCAAGATCAGCAACATCATCGGTCTGATCGACGACATCGCCTTCCAGACCAACCTCCTGGCGCTGAACGCCTCGGTCGAAGCGGCCCGCGCTGGCGATGCCGGCAAGGGCTTTGCGGTAGTCGCCGTCGAAGTCCGCCGCCTCGCCCAGTCCGCCGCCAGTGCCTCGTCCGAGGTCAAGGCGCTGATCGATCAGTCGGGCACCGAGGTGAAGAACGGCTCCAGGCTCGTTGCCGACGCCGCGGCCCGCCTCGAAGCCATGCTCGAATCGGCCCGTTCGTCGAATGCACTGATGGATGGCATCGCGCGGGAAAGCCGCGAGCAGGCCTCGGCGATCGAAGAGGTCAACACCGCGGTGCGGCAGCTCGACGAGATGACCCAGCACAACGCCGCGCTGGTGGAAGAGACGAACGCCGCCATCGAGCAGACCGAGGCCCAGGCCAACGAGCTCGACCGCGTCGTCGACATCTTCACCGTCTCCGGCGCCGCTCCGGTGGCGGCCGCCTACAGCAGGCCCACCGCGGTTTCGGCGGCGCCCGCCCGTGGCATCAAGGGCCTGCAGGAAAAGGTCAAGAAGGCCGCCAGTTCCTACCTCACCCGGGGCAACGCGGCGATCGACAAGGACTGGGCCGAGTTCTGACGGCCGGACGATTGAATGCCGCGGCCGGTCCGGCTGGCCGCGGTTCCACACCAGACCCTGACCACACGGGCCGCCCCTGGCGGCCGAACTGATTCCCGAGGCTCTACCGATGCGGATTCGCTCACTCTCCCTGAAGCTGGCGCTGATGGCGATCGGCTCGCTTGCCGTCGTTTTTGCGATCGGCATGTACGTGCTGGTCGAGCAGGTCGGCGCCACCATCAAGGCGCAGACCGAGCAGTTGCAGGCGCAAACCACCGACTCGGTCGCCGCCGAGGTAAGCGCCGAACTCGACAAGTCCGCCCAGGCGGCCAAGGGCATGGTGGTCGCGATTACCGCGCTGCGCAGTTCCGACGTCGCCGTGCGCACCACCTATGACGCACTAATTCGCACCACGCTGGAGCAGAATCCGCAGCTTCTCGGAGCCTGGGTCGGATTCGAGCCGAACGCGCTCGACAACAACGATAGCGGGTTTGCCAACTACAAGGGCAGCGACGCGAGCGGCCGCTATGTGCCCTATTTCAATCGCGGCAGCGGTACCATCGCGCTCGAGGCGCTGATCGACTACGACAAGCCCGGTCCCGGCGACTACTACCAGTTGCCCAAGGCCGAGAACCGCGCCGTCGCCATCGAGCCCTACCTGTACGCGGTGGGTGGCAAGAACGTGCTGATCACCTCGTTCGGCATCCCGGTTACCGTCGGCGGAAAGTACGTGGGGACCGGCGGCGTCGACTTGGCGCTGGGAGATATCAGTGCCCGGATCGCGGGGAGCCATCCGTTCGGGACGGGTGAAATCGAAGTGGTGACGTCGAGCGGCATCGTCGTGGCCAGCCAGGACACCGAGGCGATCGGCCAGAAGCTGCCTGCCGATGATCACACGGCAATCCTCGTGGCCGAGGCGATCAACGGCACAGCGACGACGCGTGATGCGACCGATCCGAACGGAACACTGATGCGCAGCATCGCCGTGCCGATCAAGGTGGGGATCACCGACGACCAGTGGGTGGTGGTGACCTCGGTGCCGGTGGCGACGCTCGAGGCGGCGGTGAACCAGGGGCGGATGACCATCGCCGGCCTCGCCGTCATCTGCGTGCTGATCGCCGGCGCCATCCTGTTCGGGCTGATCCGCCAGATGGTTGGCCGGCCGCTGGGCAATCTCGGCAAGACGGTCAGCGTCATGTCCGAGGGCAAGTACGACGTCGAAGTCGCCGGCCAGAACCGCGGCGACGAGGTCGGGACACTGGCTCGCGCCATCGAGGTGTTCCGGGAGAACGGCCTCAAGGTCGCGCAGATGACCGAGGCGGAAGCGGCGCGGATCATTCGCGACCAAAAGGCGCGCGCCACCATGATGGCCGACCTGCAGCGCGCCTTCGGCCAGGTGGTGGACGCCGCCGTGGCCGGCGATTTTTCCCGCCGTGTCGATGCGGAGTTCCCCGATGCCGAGCTGAACGCGCTCGCCTCCTCGGTCAACAACCTTGTCGCCACGGTCGATCGCGGGCTGACGGAGACTGGCGAGGTGATCGCGGCGCTCGCCGACACCGACCTCACCAAGCGCATGCAGGGCGACTACGAAGGCGCCTTCGCCCGGCTCAAGAGCGACACCAACGCCATGGCCGACAAGCTCAGCAGCGTGGTCGGGCAGCTCAAGGAAACCTCGCGAGGGCTCAAGACGGCGACCGGCGAAATCCTCTCGGGCGCCAACGACCTGTCGGAACGCACCACCAAGCAGGCGGCGACGATCGAAGAGACCTCCGCCGCGATGGAGCAGCTCGCAACCACTGTGCTGCAGAACGCCGACCGGGCCAAGGAGGCGAGCACCGTCGCCTCCTCGGTCACCCGCACCGCCGAAGAAGGTGGCAAGGTGATGGGCGAGGCCAACATGGCGATGGAACGGATCACCGCCTCGTCGGCGAAGATTTCCAACATCATCGGGCTGATCGACGACATCGCCTTCCAGACCAACCTCTTGGCATTGAACGCTTCGGTGGAGGCCGCACGTGCCGGTGATGCGGGCAAGGGGTTCGCGGTCGTCGCCGTCGAAGTCCGCCGCCTCGCCCAGTCGGCCGCCAGCGCCTCGAGCGAAGTGAAGGTGCTGATCGACCAGTCTGGCGCCGAGGTGAAGACCGGCTCCAAGCTCGTCGCCGACGCTGCGGCCCGCCTCGAGGCCATGCTCGAAGCAGCCCGTTCGTCGAACGCGCTGATGGACGGCATTGCCCGCGAATCGCGCGAGCAGGCCTCGGCCATCGAGGAAGTGAACACCGCGGTGCGCCAGCTCGACGAGATGACCCAGCACAACGCCGCGCTGGTCGAAGAAACCAACGCCGCCATCGAGCAGACCGAAGCCCAGGCCAACGAGCTCGACCGTGTCGTCGACATCTTCACCGTCTCCGGCGCTGCCCCGGTTGCCGCCCGCCCGGCGGCCCCGGTGCCGCGCGGCATGAAGGGCCTGCAGGACCAGGTGAAGAAGGCCGCCAAATCCTACCTCAGCCGGGGCAGCGCGGCGATCGACAAGGACTGGGCGGAATTCTGAGGCTCCCAAAACAACCCTGACACTCGGTGTCAGGTGACTCGTGACACAACCCTTCCCGCGTCAACCGGGAAGGATCCCTAATGTCTGTCGTCGTTCCACACACCATCGAGCTCGTCACCTTCCGCCTGCAGAAGGGCGACACGCAGGCCTTTGTCGATGCCAACGCGTCGATCAATGACTGGCTGAAGCGCCAGCCCGGCTTCGTCTCCCGCCACCTTGCCGAACGCGATGACGGCAGCTATCTCGACATCGTTTTCTGGCAATCCCATGCGGATGCACTGGCGGCCAGCGGCAAAATGATGGAAGAGATGGCCCAGTCCGAGGCCATGACCATGATCGATCCCATGGGCCTCGGAATGAGCCATGGAACCATCAGACTCTCGGTCGACTGAAATGGTCGCCGATCTCCTCAACATCGTCCGCTCGTTTCCCGAGCCGGTGCAGCAGCTGACCAGCAAGCTGGCGCTGAC
>Ga0209512_1001873_pt1 | contig 24124 bp, 9 predicted proteins | sample frozenSSSSmetaG_FD_184142 | JGI IMG/M metagenome (GOLD analysis project Ga0209512, IMG submission 184142) | Glacier valley bacterial and archeal communities from Borup Fiord, Nunavut, Canada, to study Microbial Dark Matter (Phase II) -... | ecosystem: Environmental > Aquatic > Freshwater > Ice >...
GGGCAGCGCGAGGGTCAGCGGATAGGCTGCGAGCAGCGCGCCCTTCACGGCCCCGCTCGCCATCCGCAACGCGTGCAGCCCGGCCTCGCCGCGCAGTCGAGGGTGCACGGACCACACCGGCTCGGCTTCGACCTGCGTCTCGATCGGCGCGCTCGTGGCGGTCAGCGACTGCCACGGCGCCTGGGGGTCCGCGCCCGAGCGGAACGCGTCGACCGCGGTGCCGTCGATCGAGAAGCCGATGCGCAGCGGCGTGCCGGCGTCCTCGCCCTGGAACTCGTTGAACTGCCACTGCCGCGCCAGCATCCACAGCGGATCGGCGAGCGGCGCCTTCAGGCCTTCGCGCATGCCGACCGCGGTGGGCTGGGTCTCGAGTCGCGTCGCGCCGGTGATCGACGCCAGCTTGACGCCGGCGAAGCGCTGCGCAGCCACGGACTTGCTGAAAGCGATGCGCATCGTTCGTCTCCGTCAGATCTTGCCGAGCGTCAGCGCGACCTGATCGACGCCGAGCGACGTCGCCAGCCGGCTGCGCGCGTGGTCGACCATACGGCCGAACTGCACGCTCGCCAGATGATCGGTGAAGGTCTGCGGCAGGTAGTTGGCCGGCAGCAGCGTGCCGAGGTTGCTGCCCAGGTCGCACGGGCGCACCGCGCGCAGTTGCGCGAGGTCGAAGGCCTCGTGCAGCACGTCGACGACGTCGTCGAAGCTCCACGCGTCCTGCGCGAGGCGCGGCGGCAACGCGAGCAGGATGCTCTGCGGGGGCCGGGCGCCGGGCGCGTCGTAGTGGAAGCCGATGCCCGCGGTCTGGAACGGGTCGGGCACGAACTCGGGCCACTCGTCGCACACCAGGCCGGCGATCGGCTGGTCGTCGACGATCGAGTCGCGGCCGCCCGGCACGTGCAGCGCGATCGCGAGGTCGGGCGCGACGCGATGGATGTCCTTGTAGACGACGCCGGGCCGGTCGGCGAGGAAGCCTTGCAGCTCCTCGGGCACCGTCTTCGGATCGAACGGCGTGCCCGCGTCCTCGATCCACGCGTCGGGCAGCGCGGCCCATGCCTGATCCTGGCGATGCGGGAACTGCACCAGCCGGAAGTCGTCGGCGCGCGCCGTGTCGCACAGCGCCTCGTGCGCCGACAGCGCCGTCGCGAAGCGGTCGGCGCCCTCGCGCACGCGTGCCACCTGCGCCAGCCAGCCGTGCACGCGCCACGGATCGTCGACGGTGAGCTGCGGCTGCTGCGCGAGCGACGCGTTGAACTCGCTCGCGTACGGGCCGAGGCGCACGACCGGCAGCACCGGGAAGTCCTTGCCGAGCAGCGTCCTGATGCGCTCGATCGCGAACAGCACGCGCTGGCCGTGCGTGGCGGTGGCCGGTGCATCGTCCTGCACCGCCGCGCGCTTCGCGGCGACGATCGGTTGCAACGCGGCCAGCGCGTCGGCGGCCCGCTGGTCGCGCGTCGCGGGATCGGCGTCGGGCGCATCGATCGCGCGGACCTGGGTCGGCCACGACGCGGGCGGCACGAAGTCGGTGATCGCGGCGAGCGCGGCCAGCAGGGCATCGGCGCCGACCGTGGCGAGCAGCGCGTCCGATGCGGCCGCGAAGTCCGCGATCAGCGTCGACGCGCGCGCTTCGATCTCCGCGAGGTCGACGCCCGGATATTCACCTTCGTCGCCCTCGTCGACCTTCAGCGCGGTCTCGATCGCGTCGTCGACGCGCACGATGTCCTTGCGGGTCACGACGCGCGCCTTGTCGAGCACGTCCTTCAACGTCATCGCCAGCGCTTCGAAGTGTCCGAGGCCGAGGGTCCCCGGCGCGCCGCCGTCGGGAACGATGTCGAGCCCGGTCACCGTCGCCGGATCGGCCAGCTTCGCCTGGAAGGCCGCGACCAGCAGGCTGCGCAGCCCGGTCTCGGCGTTGCCGGACAGGCGATGCTCGGTCACGCTGGCCGCGAGCATCACGGCCGACAGCGCCGACAGCGCGAGGTCGTCCCACGTCACCACGACGTCGTCGGCATCGATCACGTCGTGACCGTCGACGACGCGATGCACGTGGGCCACGAAGCGGTAGCGCGCCGGATCGCCGAGCATCGCGGCCAGCCAGGCGTCGGCGCGCGCTTCGGTGCGCGAGCGCCGGTCCGCGGGCCATGCACCCGCGCCGTCGGGGCACAGCACCACGACGCGCTGCGTGTAGCTCGCGCCGCCGCGCGGCGTGCGCGCGACCTGCGGCTCGATCGGCAGCGCCTGCTTGTCGACGATCGCCATCGCGGCGCCGGCGCGCTCGAGGTTGCCCTGCACGATCTGGTGCATGCCCTCGGCCATCAGCAGGTCGCCGACGCTGTCGGCGAGATCGACCGCGTCGGCGAGGACCGGCAGCACGGCGGCCCAGTCCTCGGCCGACGGGCCGACCACCGGCGGGTCGAGGTGCGCCAGCGCGGCCGTGAGCGCGAGCTTCACCGTGCCGGCGCCGTGGTCCCAGGCATCGAGCAGCGCGACGCCGTCGACCACGTTGCGCGCGCCGACCGATTCGTTCGACTCGTCGGACGGCACGTCCCCGACCGGTCGCCACGGGAAGGCGAGCCGCAGCGGATAGATGAACTTGCCGAGCAGCGCGTCGCGCAGGCCCCGTTCGATGCGGTAGCCGTACAGCGCGGCGAGCGGCTGGTCGCGCGCGAGGCCCTGCAGCACGCCCTGTGCGCGGGTCACCCGCTTGGAGTCGAGCGCGATGTCGAACGCGCCCTGCTCGTGGTTGGCGAGGAAGCCGCTGCGCAGCAGCGCCGCGCTCGCGGCCTGGCCGAGCGATGGCGCGAGCAGCGCACCCTCGGTCTCCGGGCGCTGGTCGGCCTTCAGGTGCTCGACCCACGCATAGCCGCCGACGTGGAGCCCGGTCGGCGTCGCGGTGCGCAGCGCTTCGAGACGCCGGTTGGCGCGCGCCGCGATCCACGCGTCGAGGCGGTACGAGAAGACGTCGAGCGTGCTGCGCAACGCGATGTTGAGCTCGCCGACCGTGCGGTCCTTGAGGTAGTCGACGCTGAGCTTGACGCCGGCGAGGTTGCGGGTGTGCGGCACCAGCCGGTCGATCCCCTTGAACAGCGTCGTCGCCGCGGCGTACGACGTGCTGACGGCGACCGGCTGGATGTGCGCCGCGACGGTCTGCGCGACGAACTCGCCGATCGTCGCGCGCCCGGTCGCCGCCGGGATCGTGACGTTGGCGAGCTCCTTGGGCGTCTGCACCGTGAAGAGCGCCTCGTTCTCCAGCACCGTCTCGACGAACGGCATCTTCGGCGTGGCGAGCGACGCGATGCGGTCGACGGCCGTCGTCGACAGCGCGAAGCCCACGGCCGCGTCGCCCTGTTCCATCTGCACCGAGTACGAGGCCAGCGCGGCGAGCAGCGACGGGCCGGCCTGGAGCGGCTGCAGTTCACCCGCTGCGATCGACGGCGCCTTGATCGACGCGGCGGCGATGTTCGCGAGGTAGTTCGCCTCGCCCTTCAGCGTCGCCGCGTCGGGTGCCTCCAGCTTCGGGTCCTGGTCGTCGGCGAGTACCCACGGCACGCCGGCGAGATAGCCGGGGTGGATCACCCCGTCGGGCAGGAACTCGCTAGAACTGGTGATCGGCGTCTGCCACGACTTCACGCCGAACGGCGCGAGCAGCGCGTCGATCAGCACCTCGCGGCCCGACGGCTTCTGCCACGGTCCCGGGATGTTGCTGCGATGGGGGTCGGGATCGCGATCGCGGTAGTACGCGGTCTGCGACCACGGTCCGGTCTGCAGCACCTTCTGCGCCGTCGCGACGTCGCCGTCCTTCATCAGCGGCACGTTGCCGGTCGCCAGCTGCCACATCGGCCGCAGCACGCCGATCACCTTCGCGATGCCGGTCTCGAGCGCCGAGTCGCCGCCGTCGACGAAGCGCTTGCCGACCATCGGCAGGATCGCGTACGGCTGCGCGTGGATGCGCAGCAGCGGCAGCGGACCGGTGGGCCGCACGTACGACACCGCGTAGCGCCGCAGGTCGTACAGCGTCGGCGTCTTGATCAGCAGCGTCTTCTCGTCGCCCGGCATGTTCCACAGCTCGTTGAGCCAGTGGCCCATCGTCCCGCGCCAGAGCACGTTCATCATGTGCAGCGCGGTGCGCTGCTCGGCGAGGTGCGCATTGACGATCTGGTCGGCGGGCAGCGTTGCCGGATCGATGCCGAAGGCCCATGCCGTCAGCTGCAATGCGTCCTTCTCGGTGTCGGAGGCGGGTGGTGCGGGAGTCGCGCGTTCTTCGCTCGTGCTGTAGCCCGACGGCGCGACCTCGGTGTTGTTGGTCGGCGTGCCGAGCGGCACGAAGCCGAGGCCGGTCGAGTCGCGATGCGCGGCGAGCAGGTCGGTGAACTCGGCGACGCTGTCGTCGGGACTCTTGGTCCACTCGAGGCCGAACACGACGAGGCGGTCGATCGTGTCGGTGGCGAGCGTGAAGCGCGGCGCGTGGTTGCGCAGCGCGAAGCTGTTGACGTCGTCCTGCGTGATCTCGAGCGCCATGCCGTTGGCGAGCGCGGCGTCGAAGTCCACCATCCACGCACGCTCGCCGCCGAGCAGCGCCTCGGGATCGTCGCTGGCCAGCCAGTCGGGCGACAGCAGCAGCTCGTCGGGGATCCGGTTGCCCCAGGCGCGGAACACCTCGCGGCGGTTGGCCGCGTAGCCGATCGCGCACCAGCGGTCGGGCAGCAGCACCGCGCGGGTGGCCTTCGCCAGCGCATCGATGGTGTCGACGTCGGGGAACTGCGGGGCCGCGGGATCGGCATCGACCGGGGGGATGGCGTTCGTCGGCGTCATCGCGCGCACGATCAGCGCGGCGCGGCCGCGACCGAACGCCACGCCGAGGTCGCGCAGCGTGCGCGCAGCGTCGTCGTCGGCACGGGCGAAGCGCGCGGTCCAGTAGTCGGCGCCGCCCTTCTGCTCTGCGACCGTCAGCGCGGCCTCGTGCGCGATCGTGTTGATGTCGTCGGGATAGACGCGGATGCGCAGGCGATCGGGTCGCACCTGCGCATTCGGCTGCACGGCCGGCACGTAGCGCGTCTCGATGCGCATCGGCAGCAGCGCGATCGGCTGGCGGCCGTCCATGCTGCCGACCAGGCGCGACGGGTCCTGCTGCTGCAGCAGCCCGTTGGCCAGCGCGTCGATGCGTGCCTGCAGCGCCTGCTTTTGCCGCACGACGGCTGCGCGATCCGCCATCGCCTGCCTGAGCTGCTCCTGGATCGGCACCGTGACGTTCGACGACGCGCCGTCGCGCACGGCCGCATCGAGCGCCGCCTTCAGCGCCGTGATGCCCAGGTCGGCCGCGCGCTGCGACGCGGCCACGTCCTGCAGGCTCTTGCGTGCGGCCGTCAGCGCGCCGAGGTCGAGGTCGATGCGGGCCATGTCAGGGCATCTTCAAGGCAGCGCCGCGCCACCAGCCGCGGAACGGCCTCTGCAGCATCGCGTCGGCGACCGTGGCCGCGTGCGGATCGTTCCAGCGCGCGCCCTGCGCGGGGCCGCTGTTCTTCAGCGCCGTGCCGCCGAAGTAGCTGCCGGCCGGCACGCCGCCCTGGCCGCCGACCTCGCTCCAGTCGATGTCCTGCCAGCCGGGACCGTCCTCGGGCGCCGCGTTCGGGTCGTCGTCCGGTTCGTCGAAGCCGAAGCGCGGCTCGGTCATCTGCTCCTGCACCACGAAGAAGAACTGCGTGATCTTCTCCGGCTTGATGTCGAAGCCGACGTAGGTGATGTCCTTGCCGAGATGGCCGCGCACGATCGGCAGAACGATGTCCGCGGCGATCATCTCGGGCTGCGCGGGAGGCACCGCGGGACTCGCGCCGCCGGGACGCGACTCGTCGCCGACGATCTTGTACGCATAGATCGAGACGGTCGGGAAGCGCTCGAGCAGCTGACCGCGGATCAGCAGCACCGTCATCGCCGCGCTCAGCGGTTGCGTGCCGAGCCGCTGGGCGCGCCATTGATGGATCGGCGCGATGTCGTCGCCGCCGTCGAGGCGTTGCCAGAAATGCTGGAAAGGCGTGCCGCGCTGGTCGGTCGGGAAGCCCTGCCACAGCAGCTCGCGACCCATCTCGTGGTTGGCGCCGAGCATCAGCGCCTCGACGAAGCGCGGATTGGTCTGCACGGCCATGATGAAGTCGTCGGGCAGCTCGCCCACGCCCGGCAGGAACACCTCGGGCGCGAAGCTCGCGAGCTTGCGCGACAGAGGGTAGATCAGGTGCGGGTACGCCATCACGCGATCCCAGGTGCGCGGGATCACGAAGCGCGGCTGCAGCAGCGCGACGTCGTCGAGGCGGGCGGCGACGTAAGGATGGGTCAGCGCGCGGCCGTTCCATGCGACGTCCTGCGCGCCCAGCGTCAGCATGGTGGCCAGGCGCGCGGGCACGGTCTGCGCGGGGTCGATGCGCACGCGCGTCCGCGTGGCCGCGTCGTCGGTCGCGAAGTCGACCGGCCGGATCGTCACGAGCGACGCCTGCGGCGGCACCACCATGTCCTGGTAGGCCTTGAACGCGTCGGAGTAGCGGTGCAGCGTCGCGTGGTCCTTCAGCGCCGGCGGCATCGTGATCGTGGGGAGTTTCGGCGCCTGGCCGCCGGTCACGACCGAGAAGTCGCCGGGACCGGAGAGCCCGACCTTCAGCGCCTGCGGCCCCTGGCCGAGCGCCGACACCGGCAGGCTGGTGAAGACCGCGGTGTTGCCGTACAGCTTCAGCGCCTGCAACGGCACCGACGCGACGAGCGTGGTCGCGATGCGCGCGACCGCGGGCGACACGCGCTGCCCGCGCCCGTTGGTCTGGCCGGGCGGCGCACCCTTCATCACGACCGGCGCACCGTAGGCCTTCAACGCGCCGCTGCGGCCGTCGAGGCGCAGCGCCTGTCCCGACACCACGCCGTGATCGACCGCGAGCAGCACGCCTTCGGTGCCCGCCTTGCTGCTCTTCTGGATCAGTTGCGCGAGCCCGCCGGGGAGCGCGTCGGATGTCGCGCGCTGCAGTTCGGCGATGCGCAGCGTGTGCGTCTCGGTGATCAGCCCCTCGTGCCATACGTTGCCGATCGCCGGAGGCTTCCGCGTGGCGCCCAGCGACTGCTTGCGGACCATGGCGTTCTGCGTCTGGATCGCCTTCAGCTCGGCGCCGCTCATCGTCACCGCCAGTCCGAGGAAGGGCTGCAGGTCGACCAGCGTCGCGAGGTCGGCCGGCAACGGCACGGCGTCGAACGACCGGCTGCCGACCAGGCCGTCCGGGATGAAGCGGTTGGGATCGATCGCGTCGACGTTCTTCGTCGCGTCGGCGAAGCGCGTGACCAGCGCGCGCATCTGCGTCGTCACGCTGACCTGCGCGACGTTCGCGCGGTTGCGCCACTGCGCCGCGCGGAACAGCGGCCGGCGCGCGCTGACGAGCCGCCGCATCGCGCCGTCGAACAGTTCGTTGGGCAGCGTCGCATCGCCGATGCGGCCGAACAGGCTCTGGTTGCCGGCCAGCTTGATGCGCGCGTGGGCCGGCGCGAGCACCGCGAGCAGCCGGTCCGGGGAAAGCCGCGACAGATGCCGCGACTCGATGCGCTTGAGCACGTCGCGCGACAGCCGCGACATCGAGAACGCCCGTTCGGCCGCGAGCACGTCGCCGATCTGCGACCACGCCGCCTGCATGAACTCGTCCTGGTTCTGGCGCACGATCTCCGCGCCCCAGCCGGCCGCGAGGCGATAGCGCGGCTGCAGGTTGAGTTCGTCGAGCCAGTGCGAGGCCAGGTTCGCGACGCCGACGGTGTGGCGCTTGGCCGGGAACTCGCCGTAGACCGGCGGCCCGAGCGTCGGCACGGCGGGGCCCGGCAGCGTGCCGGCGCCGGCCTGCGCCTGGCCGGCGTCGAGGATCTGTTCGAGCTTGCCGGCGAAGCCCGGGTCCGCGACGTCGGGCACGAAGTCGAGCGGCACCATCGCGCCTTCGAACACCGTGCGTCCGGCGTCGACGCCATCGAACAGCAGGTGGTCGCCGTCGACCGCGACCGGCTGCTCCCCGATCTTTCGCAGCTGGCGGATCACGTCGGCGTCGCCGCCGTACTGCGCGGGCGTCTGGATGCGCCGCGCCAGCGTCTCGATGTCGCCGACGGGGCCGGTCGAGAAGGTCCAGTGGTAGTAGACCGGCAGCTCGGCATCGTCGAGCTGCGCATTCGTCCACGCAGGCCCGAGCGTCGCGACGTCGACCGGCTTGCCGAGTCCGCGCGCCGCGCCGCCGTCGGTGGCCGGCACGACGCATGCGATGTAGTTCTTGCCCGGCTTCAGGCGGCGCGGGCAGATCAGGCGCGACACGTTCTGCGCGGGCGCGGCGTTCAGCGCCGTCGCCAGCGCGCCGCGATCGGCGGGCGCGAGGTCGGCGATCGCCTGCGTGTGCGCCCACAGCCACGACTCGCCGAGGTCGGGCAGCTCGGTCGCGATGTCCGCGTGGCCGACGGTCACGCTCGGCAATGGCCGCCCGCCCTTGAGCGCCGGCAGCGCGACCCGGGCGCGGTCGAGCACGACCAGCACCAGCCACGGATGCAGATGATCGGTGGCGTTCGCACGCGCCGGCGTCAGCAGCCACGGGAAGTCGGGCGGATCGAAGTCGACGATCGCGCAGTAGTTCGGCTCGAAGTTGGTGATGTTCGGCTTCGGGTCGGTCCGCACGATCAGCGTCGGATCGATGCCGACGATGTCGGCCGGGCCGTACAGCGTGAGGTCGAGCGTGCCCGACACCGCGGCGGCCGGCTGACCTTCCCGACGAGCCTGCAGCGTCAGGCCGACCTTCACCTGCGGACGCACCGCGAGCGCGGCGCCGATCGCGTCGGCGTTCTGGTGCGCCCGCGCGAGCCCGCGTCGCGCCCACGGCATGAAGCGGTACGGGATCGTCATGCGGTCACCTCGGCGAGATCCATCACGTGCAGCTTCGTCGCCGCGGCCGACGTCGTCGAGACGGTCGCGGTGCGCGACTGCTCGGCCTTCCAGAAGCTGGTGTAGACGCTGCCGCCGAGCGCCGCCGCCGTGGTGCTCCGGTCGGTGACGACCACCGGCGCGGGGTCGACGCGCAGGGCGACCGACTGTGCGGGCTGGATCAGCGCACGATCACGCAGCGATGACAGGCCGGCCGAGCCGAACTGCATCAGCACACCGTGACGGTTCTGCGCGAACGCGTCGAAGCCGCGACGGCGCGCCTTCTTCTTCGTGCGCGGCGCGCCGAGGTCGACCTCCTCGTAGTTCAGCGTCTCGGGGATCACCTCGCCGAGGTCGAACGCGTCGCTGCCCAGTTCGTAGCCCGCGGTGAAGGACTCGAACGACGGCTTGCCGATCTTGTCGTCCTGCGACATCTCGAAGAACTGCGCGGCCGCGAAGAAGTCGCTGCGGGTGGATGCGGGAGGCAGCCCGTCGACCGCGGCTTCCGCACTCGTCAGCGTCAGTGCCGCATGACCGAACTCGTTCGCGCCGTCGATCGCGCTGCCGCTCGCCTTGTCCATGCGCAGGTCGAACGGCACCAGCTTCTGCTGGAACACGAGCGTGCCGAGCGGATGCGCGAGCACCTGGTCGGGTCCGGGCTTGATGTTGGCGAGGCTGAGGAAGCTCTCGCCGCCGCGCGGCAGCTGCGCGCTCCAGTTGTCGCGATTGGCGATCTCGTCGGTGAGCTGCTTGGCGACGTTGACCGTGATCGCCGGCGTCGCGCGGTCGGTGCCCCACGACTCGTCGAGGTCGAGCGAGAAGTCGGGCAGCGGCCACGGCGTGTGCACGCTGGCCTTGCCGACGATGTGCCAGCGTCCCGGTCCCGCGAGCAGCCCCTCGAGCCGCACCGACGCGAAGTCGGCGCCGAAGACGTGGATCGCCAGATAGGCGTGCAGGTCGACCTCGAAGTAGAACTTCGGCGCGAGGTAGCAGATCGCGTCGAAGCCCCAGCCGCCTTCGATGCTGGCGATGCCGATGTCGGCCCACACCTTGAGATCGGAGCCGGCCTGCACCGTCGCCGACGTGATCGCGAAGTAGCCCTTGAACGACACGCCGACGACGCCGATGTCGAAGCTGCAGCCGACCCGGTCGAACGGCGACGGGATGTCCGACGGGATCTCCTTGAAGCGTGGATGGAAGCCGCCGGCGCTGATCAGGAAGGTCGGCTGGTCGCCGAACGACGCGCGGAACGCGAACTGTCCGGTGATGGAGATGAACGCGACGCGCGAGTGGATCAGCTTCGCGTCGAACGCGATCTTGAGCGGCGAGAACACCACGGTGCCGACGAAGTCGAGCCTGAGATACAGCAGCGCGAGGTCGGCCGACACGAGCGGCGGCAGCTGGATGATGGCCTGCCCGAGCAGCGTGAACTGCGTCGCCTCGATCAGCAGCCCGAGCCGCACGGTGACGAGGCTCGGCGTGCTCCAGCCGAGCTCGAGCATCGGCCCGATGATGAAGCCGCCCGCCTTGACCGGGAACACGGTGCGCAGCGTATTGATGATCTGCGGCGCGTTGGCGACCGGGTTGTCGGGGAACAGCACCGCGTCGAGCGAGCCGGCGCTCAGGGCCTGCGACAGCGCCGGCGGGCTGGCCGTGTGCTGCACGCCGATCAGGCCGCCCACGCCGGTCAGCGTGAAGCCGAACGACAGCTGGATCGCGGGAAACTGGCCGAAGATCAGCAGCAGCAGCGAGAAGCCCGCCTCCGACCTGGTGTTGAGGATCGCGATCGCCTTGACGCCGATCGCGAGCATCTTCAGTTCGAGCACGCCCGCGTAGCCCTGCTCGTCGACCGCGAGGAAGCCCCCGCCCTTGACGATGCCCGCGTCGAGCGCGAGGCCGATGCCGTTGGGCGGCTTGAACGCGAACGCGATCGGCGCGCCGCCGCCCAGGTTCAGCGTCAGCAGCACGCCGAGTCGCTCGACCGACGCCTGGAACGGGCCGAGCGCGACGCCGAACGACGCCGACGCCTCGACCTGCAGCCTGCTGAAGCTGCCGCCGACCGGGTCGAGCCCGAGCGTGATCGCCTGCAGCTTGAACGGGCCGGTCGGCAGCGTCGGGATCGGCAGGTTGGCGACGAGGCCGGTGCCGTTGGTCAGGCGCAGCTTGCCCGCCTTGTCGGCGGCCGCGTCGATGTCGAACTTGAGCGTGATGCCGTCGCCGAGCACGAGCTTGAGGAAGCCGTCCTGCGGCTTGATCGCCGCGACGATGTCGCGCGCGAAGAAGCTCAGCGAGGGCGTCTCGTTCTGAAGCTTGAGGCCGATCCCCAGCGTGCCGACCGAGAACCGCACGCTGCCGTCGGCCGTCGCGATGTCCAGCGCCGGTGCGGAGCGCACGAGGTCGAGGCCGAACGTGTACGCGCCGCTGACCTGGACCGCCCCGAGCGGCAGCACCGGCACGAGGATGCCGACCGCGGCCGTCGACGTGAACTTGAGCTGGACGTTCGTGTCGCCGATCGGCTTCGTCTGGTCGAACGTCAGGTCGAGCGCGGCCTTGATGCGGCTCTGCGGCCCCGGGCTCATCTGCAGCGTGCCGCGCACGCCGGGAGGGCCCTTCAGGGTCAGCGTCGGGCTCGCGCCGAGGTCGGGCAGGATGGGCTGCGTGACCCAGCCCGATGCCGGCGCGGTCGCCGGTGCCGTGAACGAACGGTCGATCATGCTGCCGACCAGCAGCGCGACGAGTCCCAGCGCGGCCTGGCCGTCGGCGATCTCGTCGGCGGTGGCGGCGCCCAGCAGCTGCGCCAGCTTGTCGGCCTCGTGGCCCGCGGCCGGAGCGGCCTCGGCGTCGCCGCTGATCATCAGCAGCATCTTGCCGAGCGAGAACGCGCTCGGATACCGGCTGTTCGCCTGCAGGTTCGAGAGGCGGTCGATCTGCGCCATCACCGGACCGAGCACCGCGAGGGCGGCGGCCGGGTTGCCCGGCGGGGTCAGGGCGTTGACGGCCTGCTTGACGTAGCCGAGCGCGGCGAGCGTTTCGGCGATGACGGTTGTGGCCAGCGCGAGCGATGCCGCGTCGGCGCCGCTGTCACGGAAATCTTCGAGTGCGGGGTTGGCCGGCGGTGCCGCGGCATCGAGGACGCCGAGGGCCTGCCAGATCATCGCTTCGACCGCGGCGGCCTGGGCGGCGGGAACCGGGCTGGTCGACAGGACGCGGGCGACCGACGCCTGGTACCAGGCGTAGGTCTGCTGGAAGACCTGGTCCGGCGTCGTCATGGTGCGCGACTCCCTGTCTCAACTCGCCCCCCGACGAGTCGCACGACAGTAGTCAAGCCCCTCGGCCCTGTAAAGCTACATCTTGCGGTCGGGGTCACGCAGCGTGCGCTGCCGCGGGTGCGGCGCGTTCAGCGGGCTCCCGTCACCCGCCACACCACGTTGCCCACATCGTCGGCCACCAGCAGGTCGCCCGGCTTGTCGAAGGCCACGCCCACCGGGCGCCCATACGCCTCGCCGTCGGTCGACAGGAAGCCGGTCAGCACGTCGACCGTGGGGGCCGACGGCCTGCCGCCGCTGTACGGGACGAACACGACCTTGTAGCCGCTGCGCGGGTTGCGGTTCCACGAGCCGTGCTGGCCGACGAACATGCCGCTGGCGAAGGCCGACGGCAGCGTCGTCGCTGCCGGCGTGGCCACGAGGCCGAGCGACGCGGTGTGCGGGCCGAGCGCGTAGTCCGGCACGATCGCCTTCGCGACCAGGTCGGGCCGCGGCGGCTTGACGCGATCGTCGAGGTGCGCGCCGTAGTAGCTGTACGGCCAGCCGTAGAAGCCACCGTCCTTGACCGACGTCAGGTAGTCGGGCACGAGATCGCTGCCGAGCTCGTCGCGCTCGTTGACCACGGTCCACAGCACCGATGCGGACGTGTTCGCGCCGGGCGCCCACGCCATGCCGTTCGGATTGCGCAGACCCGACGCGAAGACGCGATGCTGGCTGCTCTTCACGTCGATCTCCCAGATCGCCGCGCGACCCTCCTCGGCCTCCATGCCGTTCTCGGCGACGTTGCTGTTCGAGCCCACCGTCACGTAGAGCTTCGCGCCGTCGGCGCTGGCGATGATGTTCTTGGTCCAGTGATGGTTGATCGTGCCGGCCGGCAGGTCGACGACCCTGGTGCCCGGCCCGTCGATGTGCGTCGCGCCGGGCGTGTACGCGAAGCGCATCACGGCGTCGGTGTCGGCGACGTAGAGATCGCTGCCGACGAGCACCATGCCGTACGGCGAGTGCAGGTCCTTGATGAAGACCTCGCGCACTTCGGCGACGCCGTCGCCGTTCGCGTCGCGCAGCAGCGTGATGCGGTTCGCGCTCGGCGTGACCGAGCCGGCCCGCTTCATGAACAGCTTCTGGAAGAAGCCGCGCACGCCCTTGCCGTCGTCGGGCTTGGGCGGCGCGTTGGTCTCGGCCACCAGAACGTCGCCGTTGGGCAGCGCATAGAGCCAGCGGGGATGTTCGAGCCCGGTCGCGAACGCGTTGACCGCGGTGCCCTGCGCCGCCGTCGGCGTCCGGCCTTCGGGCCAGCCCACCGCCTTGGCCACGTTGAGGGTCGGGATCAGGGTTTTGGTCGGCTCGGGCAGCTGCGGATTCGCGCCGGTACCGTCGCTGACCTGGAAGCGTGCGGTCTCGCCGCATCCGGCGAGCGCGATGGCGAGGATCGAGAGGGCGAAAAGCGGCTTGCGCGTCATGGGACGTTCCGGAAGGGGAGGAGGCCCGCAACGTTTTATCGCAGCGGGAAGCCCACGAGTGTGCGGTCTGCGTGCGAATCCGCGCGTAGTCCAACCGCGTCTCGACCTGTCGGACACCGTCGTCTGGTCGGCGCGTGCGCCGCGGCTGCATCCCGGAGACTGACGGAAAACTTGACAGTCGGGTCCCCGTTCGACGGGTCCGTGCCGCTGCGAACCGCGTGCTTACAAGGGCTTGCACGACGAGGAACAGGACTTGCTTCCAATTGTCCTTTCCGTGAAAGAGGCCGCCATGAATCGCATTGCCCTGAAGGTCCTGCTGTGCGTCGCGTCGCTGTCGGTCGTCCCGGCCGCCGACGCCTCGGTGATCCACTTCACCGCGCTGCTCAGCGGCGCCAACGAATCGCCGACCAACAGCTCGCAGGGCACCGGTGTCGCATTCGTCGACATCGACACGCTCCTCAACACGATGGTCGTCTCGGCGACGTTCAGTGGACTGACCGGCAACACCACGGTGTCGCACATCCATTGCTGCACCACGATTCCGGATGCCGGCACGGCCAACGTCGCCACCACCACGCCGAGCTTCCCGGGCTTTCCGCTCGGCGTGACGTCGGGCACCTACCTGCGCACCTTCGACCTGACGCTGGCGTCGTCGTACAACCCGGCGTTCGTGACCGCCAGCGGCGGGACCGTGGCCGCTGCCGAAGCCGCCCTGCTGGCCGGCATGGTCGGCGAGCGGACCTACTTCAACATCCACACCAGCGTGTTCCCTGCCGGCGAGATCCGCGGCTTCCTGCGGGCCGTCCCCGAGCCGTGGACGCTCGGCCTGATCGGTGCCGGCGGGATCGGCGCGTGGCTCGGCCGGCGCCGCCGGGTGCCGGCCTAGTCGTACTCCGGTCCGGTCGGCCGGACCACCAGCGTGTTGGCGATCTTGTCGTGCAGGCCCTGCTTGCGCTGGTCGAACGCGACCCAGATGAAGCCGAGGAACACGAACAGCATCGACACGTAATAGCCCAGGTAGCGGATCACGAGCTGCATCGGCCGCGGCTCGCCGAGCGTCGTCGCGTCCACGATGCGGGCATGGAACATCAGCTTGCCGGGCGTCGCCTGGCGGCGGATCCAGAAGACCACGACGACCAGCATCGGGATCACCCAGGACAGGAAGAAGTTGCCCAGGCCCGACGGCGGCTCGGACGCGTTGAGCACGTTGGTGCCGAACACGTACAGGCCGATCGGCACGATGAGGATCAGCAGCAGGATCGAATCGATCAGCGAGGCCCAGGTGCGGATCCAGAAGCCGACGTAGGCCAGATTCGCCGGCAGCGGCGGAGGTGCGGGGTTCATGGAAATCCTGTGCGGTGACTCGGCGCGTCCGTGGGCCCATCGAACGGTCCCGGACGTCGTCGCACGCTAACCCGATGCGCCGCCGGGCGACCCGACCGTAGGTGCGCACAACGTCCGTGGCTGCGATGTAACGCCGCGTGACAAAGAGGCGAGACGACCCGGCGTCCGGCCGCTGTCGCCGTGTTTCAATTGCGCCTTTGTGCCATCTGCCCTCGGAATGGGGTGGCCGCGCCCGCGTGACCCCCAAAGAGTCTTTCGTCGATGACCCCGAGCGATCCCAAGCCCAACCCCCCACGCTTCGATGCTCCGACCGAGCCCGCACTGCTCACCGCACCCCGCCGTCGCTGGTACACGCGGATCTGGATCTGGCTGCTGATCGCCGCGCTGGTCGCGGGCGGGGCCTGGTGGTGGCGCTCGCGCACGGCCGCGAGCGCGGATGGGGCGGCGGCCGGCGCTTCCAAGCAGGGCGGTTTCTCGAAAGGCGGAGGCGGCGGCGGACGCAAGGGCGGGCCCTTCGGCGCCAACCAGGTGATGCCGGTGGGGACCGCCACCGCGAAGATCTCCGATGTCCCGATCTCCCTCAACGGCCTCGGCTCGGTCACGCCGGTCGCGACGGTGACGGTCAAGGCTCGCGTCGACGGACAGCTCGCGAAGATCAACTTCCGCGAAGGCCAGATCGTCAAGGCCGGCGAGGTGCTCGCCGAGATCGATGCGCGTCCGTTCCAGGTCGTCGTCACGCAGGCGCAGGGCACCCTCAACCGCGACCAGGCGCTGCTCGCCAACGCGCGCGTCGACCTCGACCGCTACAGGAGGCTGGTCGAGCAGGACTCGATCGCCACCCAGCAGCTCGACACGCAGAAGGCGCTCGTCGACCAGTACGTCGGCACCGTGCTCGGCGATCGCGGCAACCTGGACAGCGCGAAGCTGCAGCTGTCGTACACCAGGGTCACGGCGCCGGTCGGCGGTCGCATCGGCCTGCGCCAGGTGGACGTCGGCAACATGATCCACGCGTCCGACACCAACGGCATCGTCGTCATCACGCAGCTGCAGCCGATCGACGTGGTGTTCTCGGTCCCCGAGGCCAACGTCCAGCGGCTGATGAAGCGCGTCGTGTCGGGCAACACGCTGCCGGTGGATGCCTGGGATCGCGACAGCAAGGTCAAGCTCGCCAGCGGCACGTTGCTGACGGTCGACAACCAGATCGACGTCACGACCGGCACCGTCAAGCTGAAGGCGCGCTTCGCCAACGGCAACTACGAACTGTTCCCCAACCAGTTCGTCAATGCGCGGCTGCTGGTCGACATGCAGAAGGGCGCGATCGTGATCCCGCCGGCGTCGGTGCAGCGTGGCGCGCAGGGCTTCTACGTGTACGTGGTCAATGCCGACAACACGGTCGCGGCGCGGGTCGTCAAGACCGGCATCTCGCAGGGCGACATGATCGTCATCGCCGACGGCATCAAGACCGGTGAGGTGGTGGTCGTCGACGGCACCGACAAGCTGCGCGAAGGCGCGAAGGTCGAGCCGGTGGCGCGCGACGGCGCGGTGGTGGCTGCGCCGGCCGGAGGCGCAGGCGCCGGCGGCAGTGGTGGCTTCGGCGGCACGCCGGAGGAACGCCAGAAGCGCTGGGAGGCCGTCAAGAAGCGCATCGACGCCGGCGAGTTCGGCGAAGAGATCAAGAAGCTGCCCGAGGACGAGCAGAAGGCGAAGATGCAGGAGATGCGCCGGCAGCGCATGCAGCAGGGCGGGGGAGGGCCACCGGGCGGTAGTCCGGGCGGAGGCGGTCCTCCGTGATGGGTCTCATGCAGTTGCTCCCTCCGCCTCTGGGGGAGGGTCGGGGAGGGGGCGAGCGCAGCCATGAGCTTCGTCGCCCTCGCTGCGCGACGGCCCCCCTCCCGACCTCCCCCCAATGGGGGAAGGGGCCGATCGCGCGGGGTGCGAGTTGAATCCAAGCCGCCCCTTCATCCTCCGCCCGGTCGCCACGTCGCTGCTGATGCTGGCGATCATGCTGGTCGGCATCATGGCCTACCGGCAGCTGCCGCTGTCCGCGCTGCCCGAGGTCGACTACCCGACCATCCAGGTGGTGACGCTGTATCCGGGGGCGAGCCCGGAGGTGATGACGTCGTCGGTCACCGCGCCGCTCGAGCGCCAGTTCGGGCAGATGCCGGGCCTCAAGCAGATGTCGTCGACCAGTTCGGGCGGCGCCTCCGTCATCACGTTGCAGTTCGACCTCGCGCTGTCGCTCGACATCGCCGAGCAGGAGGTGCAGGCCGCGATCAACGCCGGCGGCAACCTGCTGCCGGGCGACCTGCCCAATCCGCCGATCTACAACAAGGTCAATCCCGCGGACACGCCGATCATCGCGCTCGCGGTCACGTCGAAGACGCTCGCGCTGCCGAAGGTGCAGGACCTCGTCGACACCCGCATCGCGCAGAAGATCTCGCAGCTGCCCGGCGTCGGGCTCGTCAGCCTGTCCGGCGGCCAGCGGCCCGCCGTGCGCATCCAGGTCAATCCGAAGGCCGTCGCCGCGCTCGGCCTCGGGCTCGACGACATCCGCACCGCGATCGCCAACGCCAACACCAACCAGGCGAAGGGCAGCTTCGACGGCCCGACGCGCGCCTCGACGATCGACGCCAACGACCAGCTCCGTTCGGCCGACGAGTACCGCAGCCTGATCGTCGCGTACAAGAACGGCTCGCCGATCCGGCTCTCGGACGTCGGCGACATCATCGACGGTGCCGAGAACTCGCGCCTCGCCGCGTGGGCCAACGACAGCCCCGCGATCATCGTCAACGTGCAGCGCCAGCCGGGGGCCAACGTGATCGACGTGGTCGACCGCATCAAGAAGCTGCTGCCGCAGCTGCAGGGGTCGCTGCCAGGCGCCGTCGAAGTGACGTTGCTGACCGACCGCACCACCACCATCCGCGCGTCGGTCGACGACGTGCGCTTCGAGCTGATCCTCGCGGTCGTGCTGGTCGTGATGGTGATCTTCGTCTTCCTGCGCAACGTGCCGGCGACCATCATCCCGAGCGTCGCGGTACCGCTGTCGCTGGTCGGCACCTTCGCCGTGATGTATCTCGCGGGCTTCTCGATCAACAACCTGACGCTGATGGCGCTGACCATCGCGACCGGCTTCGTGGTCGACGACGCGATCGTGATGATCGAGAACATCTCGCGCTTCATCGAGATGGGCATGAAGCCGTTCGAGGCCGCGCTCAAGGGCGCCGAGCAGATCGGCTTCACGATCATCTCGCTGACCTTCTCGCTGATCGCGGTGCTGATCCCGCTGCTGTTCATGGGCGACGTGGTCGGGCGCCTGTTCCGCGAGTTCGCGATCACGCTGGCGGTGGCCATCCTGATCTCGGCCGTGGTGTCGCTCACGCTCACGCCGATGATGTGCGCGCGGCTGCTCAAGCACACGCCGCCCGAGCGCGAGCCCAGGTGGGCGCGCAAGACCAACGCGATGTTCGACAGCGTGATCGCGCGCTACGGCCGCGGTCTCGACTGGGTCCTCGAGCACCAGCCGCTCACGCTCCTCGTCGCGGTCGCGACGCTGGCGTTGACGGTGCTGCTGTACGCGCTGATCCCGAAGGGCTTCTTCCCGATCCAGGATACCGGCGCGATCCAGGGCATCACCGAGGCGCAGCAGTCGATCTCGTTCGGGGCGATGGCCGAGCGCCAGCAGGAGATGGCCCGCATCGTGCTGCAGGATCCGGCGGTCGAGAGCCTGTCGTCGTACATCGGCGTGGACGGGACCAACTCGACGCTCAACAGCGGGCGCATGCTGATCAACCTGAAGCCCTTCGCGAGTTTGAACAATGCGGGCGACGGCAAGCGGTCCATCAGAGCGTCGGACGTGATCCGCCGCCTGCAGGGCAGCGTCGACAAGGTGGTCGGCGTGAGCATGTACATGCAGCCGGTGCAGGACCTGACGATCGAGACGCGCGTGTCGCGCACGCAGTACCAGTTCAGCGTCGAGGACGCGAACCCGGAGGAACTCGCGCAGTGGGTGCCGCGGATCGTCGAGAAGCTGTCGACGCTGCCGCAGTTCTCGGACGTCGCGAGCGACCAGCAGGACAAGGGCCTGCAGGCCTTCGTGCAGATCGACCGCGACGCGGCCGCGCGCCTGGGCATCACCCCCGCGGCGATCGACAACGCGCTGTACAACGCGTTCGGCCAGCGGCTCATCTCGACCATCTTCACGCAGGCCAACCAGTACCGCGTGGTGCTCGAGGTGAAGCCGGAGTTCGGCCGCGGCCCGCTGGCGCTAGACGGCATCTACGTGTCCGCCACCGGCGTGTCGTCGACGACCGGGCAGGGTGCGCAGGGCGTGTCGGCGCAGAAGGCGCTGACGACGGCGACCACGTCGACGGCCGCGGTCGGCAGCACGACCAACCAGGTACCGCTGTCGTCGATCGCGACCGTGATCGAGCGGCCGACCTCGCTCGTCATCAACCACATCGGCCAGTTTCCGTCGGCCACCGTGTCGTTCAACCTCGCGTCGGGCGCGTCGCTCGGCGAGGCGGTGAAGGCGGTGCGCGCGGCGATGACCGACCTCGGCGCGCCGGTCAGCCTCGCGATCAACTTCCAGGGGGCGGCACTGGCTTTTCAGGCATCCCTCGACAACACGCTGTGGCTGATCCTGGCCGCGGTCGTCACGATGTACATCGTGCTCGGCGTGCTCTACGAGAGCTACATCCATCCGATCACGATCCTGTCGACGCTGCCGTCGGCGGGCGTGGGGGCGCTGCTGTCGCTGATGATCGCCGGTCAGGACCTCGGCATCATCGCGATCATCGGCATCATCCTGCTGATCGGCATCGTCAAGAAGAACGCGATCATGATGATCGACTTCGCGCTCGACGCGGAACGCGAGCAGGGCATGAATCCGCGCGACGCGATCCACCAGGCCGCGCTGCTGCGCTTCCGTCCGATCCTGATGACGACGATGGCGGCGCTGCTCGGCGCGCTGCCGCTGATGGTCGGCGGCGGCGTCGGGTCGGAACTGCGCCAGCCGCTCGGCATCGCGATGGTGGGGGGCCTGCTGGTGTCGCAGATCCTGACGTTGTTCACGACGCCGGTGATCTATCTGGCGTTCGACGGCGCGGCACGCCGCGTCAAGCGGTGGCGGCAGCGGCATCACCTGGCTGGCGACGAGAACGAGCCGGTGGTGCACGGGGGCGAGCCGCCGGCGGGGAGTCTGATCCCGTGACGAAGGCGCGACTTCGGCACGGCTCCCTCCCCCCCTGGGGGAGGGTCGGGGAGGGGGCGAGCGCAGCGAGCGCCGGTGCGCGACGTCCGTCGGATGCGCTGCGCGCATCCCCCCTCCCCAACCCTCCCCCAGGGGGGGAGGGAGCACTGAAGAGAGGGTTCCAATGAATCCCTCCAAGCTCTTCATCGAACGCCCCGTCGCCACGACGCTGCTGACCATCGGCATCGCCCTCGCCGGCGCGATGGCCTTCGTCCTGCTCCCCGTCTCCCCGCTTCCCCAGGTCGACATCCCGACGATCAACGTCAGCGCGAGCCTGCCCGGCGCGAGCCCCGAGACCATGGCGGCCACCGTCGCCACGCCGCTCGAACGCGCGCTCGGGCGCATCGCGGGCGTCAACGAGATGACGTCGAACAGTTCGCTCGGCTCGTCGAACGTCACGCTGCAGTTCGACCTCAACCGCGACATCGACGGCGCCGCGCGCGACGTGCAGGCCGCGATCAACGCCGCGCGCAACCTGCTGCCGTCGGGGCTGCCGAGCAACCCCAACTACCGCAAGGTCAACCCCGCGGACCAGCCGATCCTGATCCTGGCGATGACGTCGGACACGATGACGCAGAGCCAGATGTTCGACGCGGCCGACACCATCCTCGCGCAGAAGATCGCGCAGGTCAGCGGCGTGGGCAACGTCAACGTCGGGGGCGGCGCGCGGCCCGCGGTGCGCGTCGAGCTGAACCCGGCGCAGCTCGACAAGGCGGGCATCTCGCTCGAAGCGGTGCGCAACGCGATCGCGTCGACCAACGCCAACCGGCCGAAGGGCATCCTCGACGACGGGAAGAACGCGTGGCAGATCTACGCCAACGACCAGTCGAAGACCGCCGCCGAGTACCGGCCGCTGATCGTCGCGTACAACAAGGGGGCGCCGGTGCGTCTGGGCGACATCGCCACCGTCGTCGACTCGAACCAGGACCTGCGCAACGCCGGCCTCGCCAACGCCAAGCCGGCGGTCGTGCTGATCGTCTCGCGCCAGCCGAACGCCAACATCATCGAGACCGTCGACCGGGTCAAGGAGATGCTGCCGATCTTCCGCGCGTCGATCCCGGCGGCGATCAAGCTCGACGTGCTGCTCGACCGCACGCCGTCGATCCGCGCGTCGCTGCGCGACACCAAGACCACGCTGCTGCTGTCGGTCGCGCTGGTGATCCTGGTCGTGTTCCTGTTCCTCGGCAGCGCGCGCGCCGCGCTGATCCCGAGCGTCGCGGTGCCGGTGTCGCTGATCGGCACCTTCGGCGCGATGTACCTGATGGGCTTCTCGCTGAACATCTTCTCGCTGATGGCGCTGACCATCGCGACCGGCTTCGTCGTCGACGACGCGATCGTCGTGCTCGAGAACACGCAGCGCCACATCGAGGACGGCATGAAGCCCTTCGACGCGGCGATGCGCGGCGCGCGCGAGGTGGGCTTCACGGTGCTGTCGATGAGCATCTCGCTGATCGCCGTGTTCCTGCCGATCCTGCTGATGGGCGGCCTGGTCGGCCGGCTGTTCCGCGAGTTCGCGGTGACGCTGTCGGTATCGATCATCGTGTCGCTGGTCGTGTCGCTGACCACCACGCCGATGATGTGCGCCTACCTGCTCAAGCCGAAGGGTCACGAGGGCGACCCCCCCATCGATCGCCCGCCGCCGCGACGCAGCCTCTGGCGGCGCACGATCGCGGGCTTCGACCGCCACGTCATGCAGCGCATCGCGCGCGGCAGTGCGCGGGTCATCGACGCTGCCACGCGCGGGTATGCGCGCACGCTCGGCTGGTCGCTCGCCGTCGCACCGCTGATGATCGTCATCATGTTCGCGACGATCGGGCTGAACGTCTATCTGTACGCGATCGTGCCCAAGGGTTTCTTCCCGCAGCAGGACACGGGGCTGATGGGCGGCGCGGTGGTCGCCGACCAGGCGATCTCGTTCCAGGCGATGCGGATCAAGCTGCAGCGCTTCGCCGACATCGTCACCGCCGATCCGGCGGTGACCAGCGTCGTCGCGTTCACCGGCGGCGGGCAGCGCAACTCCGGCAACATGTTCGTGGCGCTCAAGCCGCTGTCCGAACGCAAGGAATCCATCGACGCGGTGATCGCGCGGCTGCGCATGAAGACCGCGCGCGAACCCGGCGCCACGCTCTACTTTCAGGCGGCGCAGGACGTGCGCGTCGGCGGCCGCCCCGGCAACGCGCAATACCAGTACACGCTGCAGGCCGACGACCTCAGCGAGCTGCGCACCTGGGAGCCGAAGATCCGCCAGGCGCTGACCCAGTTGCCCGAGCTCGAGGACGTCAACACCGACACGCAGGACAAGGGATTGCAGACGTCGCTCGTGATCGATCGCGACGCGGCGTCGCGGCTCGGCGTCACCGCCGTCGCCATCGACACGACGCTCAACGACCTCTTCGGGCAGCGTCAGGTCTCCACGATCTACAACGCGCTCAACCAGTACAAGGTCGTGATGGAGGCCGCCCCGCAGTACTGGCAGAGCCCCGATCAGCTGCGCGACGTCTACGTGAACGCGAAGGGCGGCTCGGTGCCGCTCGCGAGCTTCGCGCACTACGAGACGACCAACACGGCGCTGCGCGTGAGCCACCAGGGACAGTTCGTCGCGTCGACGATCTCGTTCAATCTGCCCGAGGGCGGCACGCTGTCGCAGGCCACCGGCGCGATCGACAACGCGATGGCGCGCATCGGCGTGCCCGCGAGCATCCACGGCGGCTTCCAGGGCACGGCGAAGGCGTACCAGGACTCGCTCGGCAACACGCCGTTCCTGATCCTGACGGCACTGCTGACGATCTTCATCGTGCTCGGCATCCTCTACGAGAGCCTGGTGCATCCGATCACGATCCTGTCGACGCTGCCGTCGGCCGGGGTCGGTGCGCTGCTCGCATTGCTCGCGACCGGCACCGAGTTCTCGCTGATCGCGTTCATCGGCGTGATCCTGCTGATCGGCATCGTCAAGAAGAACGCGATCATGATGATCGACTTCGCGGTGGTCCGCGAGAAGGAAGGCATGAACCCGCGCGACGCGATCCTCGAGGCCGCGACGCTGCGCTTTCGCCCGATCATGATGACGACGTTGGCCGCGCTGTTCGGCGCGCTGCCGCTCGCGTTCGGTGCCGGCGACGGCGCCGAGATCCGCCGGCCGCTCGGCATCGCGATCGTCGGCGGGCTGCTGGTCAGCCAGGTCCTCACGCTCTACACGACCCCGGTCGTCTACCTGTATCTCGACCGCATGAGCCTGTGGTCGCGCCGCCGGCGCGAGGCACGTCGCGCGCGCAAGCAGGCGCGCAGCGAAGCCAGGCTGGATCCCGCATGACGATGGACACGATGAATCGAAGATCTTCCCACGGCTCCTCCTGGCTGCGCTCGCCTTCCACCGGCCTGGTCCTGCTCGCCATGCTGTCCGCCTGCACCGTCGGCCCTGACTACCGCCGGCCCGATGTCGAGACGCCGGTCGCGTTCAAGGAGAGCCAGGGCTGGACCCTCGCCGCACCGGCCGACGACGTGCCGCGCGGCAAGTGGTGGCAGATCTACGGCGATGCCGACCTCGATGCGCTCGAGGACGCCGCGGGCAACGCGAACCAGTCGATCGCGCAGGCCGAGGCGTCGTATCGCGCCGCGGCCACGCTGGTCGATCAGGCGCGCGCCAACTACTTCCCTGTGATCTCCGCGGACGCGGCCGCGACGCGGTCGGGCGGCGGCCGCAGCAACAACAGCGTGAGCGGGATCTCCAACGCATCGACCACTCGCCAGGTCACGGCCAGCGCCTCGTGGGAGATCGACCTGTGGGGCCGGGTGCGGCGGCAGGTCGAGTCGCAGCAGGCGTCGGCCGATGCGAGTGCGGCGGACCTCGCCGGCATTCGCCTGTCGACGCAGGCCACGCTCGCGTCGAACTACTTCCAACTGC
>Ga0209512_1001878_pt1 | contig 24068 bp, 23 predicted proteins | sample frozenSSSSmetaG_FD_184142 | JGI IMG/M metagenome (GOLD analysis project Ga0209512, IMG submission 184142) | Glacier valley bacterial and archeal communities from Borup Fiord, Nunavut, Canada, to study Microbial Dark Matter (Phase II) -... | ecosystem: Environmental > Aquatic > Freshwater > Ice >...
ATGCGCCATTAATATTGCCAGATCTTTCTGCGTAACCAAGTACTTGTCACGCTTTTTCGTGCTTACATCAAGTTTCTGCTTTAAAGTCCCATCGATAAACTGCGATGTGTGTTAATTAAAGCTGTACCAATCAGAGGAGCGCCAGGAGCATACAGCAGAGACATCATTAACGACTTGCCGGTCTAATTTAGATTTCGTAAGGCGGTTTTGGTAGCCGACGTATCTATACCAGATAGTCCGAATACTGTGGACTGTGGGGATCTCGTCAATTCGGCCATATCGTGATGAAGCGTAGTATTCAAGAAAGTCTTTGAACATGGCGGTATCAGGTCGTAGTGATGCCTCAATTTTTATCCCCTTTATATCAAGGAACCTAATATCTTTGTAAGTAGACCTCTGCGAAGCGACAATTCATACGTACTCTTGCCATAGCTCCCCTACATCCCCGTGTCTTACTTGGGTAGCGCCGGCAAGGGAGGATTGTTCAGTCTGGTTTAATAGATGCTGTTGTTCAGATGTACTCTGCGCAGCATATCCTCGCTTCTGTGCCAGAGCACTTCGATCTTCCCGAGTAAGGGCTTTCCGTCTCATCGTGGGTATGAGAATAGACGATGTTGTAGATGGACGACCGGGAAATGTGAGAGTGGGAGCTCGGCTCTTTATACTATTTTCATGGCTCACCCTCCTCACCCTCCTCGCTCACCCTGCTCACCCTGCTCACCCTGCTCACCCTGCTCACCCAGCTCACCCAGCTCACCCATGACCATCTAATGTCGCGGTGCAACGCGTCCTGATATGGCACCCAACTTCTGGGGGTCGAGGTGGTCACCATCACATAATTCAGGGGGACGATCTTGGCAAGGCAGCAACATCGTGAGGCCCTCAACATTCTGAGGGCGGCGACGCTCACCCGCTAGGCCGGATGGCACCGTTCTAACTATTATCCAGGTGATTGCTTCAGATCGGCAGATTAGTAGTTGGGTGGGTGACCACCAGCGAATACCTGCTGTTGTATGTTTTTATATCTTTTTTGTCTTTTTGGTCCTTCTACTCTCTTATTCTTTTGCGTCTTGTACTCTAAGATAGGGACATGAACATTTTTAAGAGCATAATGTTCACATATGACCATAGACTAGAGATAATTGGGCATCCCGTCCGCTCTGCCATACACAAGCTCCATAATCACCTAGATATTTGCTTAGCAATCCGTGCCTTGCCACGTGACATATACGCGCTTTCCATTACTGTGTCTATTCTCCTCTCGTGCCTAGACACTTCGGCCAACCGAATGCGGACAAGGATTTACGTATAAATTTCATATTTGCTAATCCTTCTAGTTTTTTGCGTCACTTCCATTTATCATGCTCTGAAAAACCTAAAGAGCTAGCTCTTTAGTTCAGTGTTCGAAGATGTCATTAGAAGTTGAAGCGCTGCGGAAACAGCTTCAGCCAGCACAACGACGTGAACAAGAAGCCCAACGACGTGAACAACAAGCAGAACGGCTCCGCGAAGAAGAGCAATGATTCTGCGAAGAAGAACGACAGTGCTACGAACGGAGGACCGGAAGACAACACTGCCCGAGTTCCTTGACGCATGCCATACTCACCTTTGCTTAGGTCTGACCATTCAATCAGACACCACACAGTCCATGCAAGGCAACGCCGCAAATGCATAGAACAAAGCCCGCCCTCATCGAATCTTGCCATGGCTAGAATTTGACACTGAGCAGGAACGCACATGGGAAGATCTGATGGGGTCAAATTCGTCCGTGAAAGACATTTTACCTCTTTGCATACACTAGAAGAGTTAGGAGAAGCCGTTCGCTGACGCCAGATGGGGTCTGAACACTCGAGTATCTGAGCGATGAAAGTACTAATTACTCCAGAGTCACATTGGTTGAAACATAAATGTCGGTCTTGATATTCTAAACATCTCCAACAGAATGTCTCGGTATGTGGTACAATCTCGTAAACTTCTTTGCAATCAACTTTTGTGCGCCGAGAATGGCGTTTAAAGGGCAATGTTTCTCATTCTCATCATCCCGGCATTAGGCTCATGGCTTTCATCTTCTCACAATTCCACATCACATGCTCGATATTACATCGTTATATTATGGCTTTGATGGCCCTAACTAAAAGTGAGCTAGCAGACCTTCCACCTACGAAAAACCTTGTAACATCTATTGATGACAGGCACCATCGTATCTCCCCGTCTATTCTGGTTTCCTCTTGTTGAAGTTTAAGGTAATTACCTGTCGAACCAGCCATACAAGGCTTAACTGAAGGCTGAACTCAAGGCTGAACTCAAGGCAGAGCTCAAGGTCTAGTTGAGTTGAGTGCAGGGTTGCAATTGATTTCCTATAAGACCACTCATTTACTCCCAGGTAGTTGATTCTTCAGTTATAGTCGCTCCTTCAATATCGATGAATACTTTCGCGCATCCTTGCAAGTTCAACACCTCTAGCATCTCTATCTACAAAATCTCCTCCAGCCTATGCAAATTCGAGTTTGCGGTCAACCTTCGGAGACTCTTTCCAAAGAAGTACAACGGTATACCTAACAAGATCGGCCCTATGACCAATGAGAACTGGACCATTGTCGGCCTCAAAAACCCATATTTAGCAGCCAACGGAGCAACCCAGTAACTCATTCCAAACCCGCACGTATTCTTCAACACCGTTGCCACCACCATGATCTCACCGCTAATTGGCTTGTAGCAATCGATGGCATATGCAATAGCAATAGTGGGTACGGTCGTTACTAAGAGTCCTGTGAAGCCGTAGCCGACGACAATGAATGTCGGCCACGCCCACAGCCTCTCGTATCCGAGGCCACCAATGACGATACCAATGGCGGCTATGATACCATAGGGAATGAGGGCCGGCAAGCGCATTTCCGCCTCGCGCACTCCATTATTGCGGCGGGTGGACCAATTTGCGATCCAATCAGAGAACGGGCCTGCGGTAACAAGCCCAACAAATCCTCCAACCACAAAGGCAAAGTTTGCATTGCCGACCTTTCCGCCATTCCAGTTGTAGGGTGGAGCACTGAGGACGGCGGACTCGGTAAGATTCCAGAAAAGTAGCGTGTTGGCAGGCCCCGCGACGAGGAGTCCAGCCCAGAAGATGATGGGGTAGAAGAAGACGCGGAGGGGAGAGATGGTATCACGGATGAGAAAGGTTTTCCAGCGATGGTCCGGGCGTTGGATTAGCGCAAAGTTTCCTTTGCCAGGGCCACCTTCGCCGACGATGCCGTTGCTTCCAGCAGTTTGCGCAGCCTCTAGGGGGACACTATCGACCTCCATCTGCTCGGGCGCGTCTGCTTTCTCAGATGGCGGAGTCTCCAGGCGATTGCTGGTGGCCTGTGCAGGACGGACGTGTTCGCGGTGATATTTGGTCTCAGGAAAGAGCACGAGGAGAAGGATGAGGCATAATGATGCAAGACCAGTCGCCAACCAGAAGAAGGTACGCCAGCCATAACTAGATTCAGAGTTAGTAGATGCGACGTGCAACTTTGGAGCATCATGACTAACCGGACTCCCATATTACCAGAGATGACTGGACCGATGAATAGGCCAAAAAAGTACGCCGTGCTAGCAACCGTCAGAAGCAATCAATGGTATCTCAGGATATTGGTAACTCACAAATAAATGCCTGTCCACACACCACGCTCATGCACGAAGAACATGTCCGCCACAACCTGAACCATGATCGATTCGTTGATGGCAGTTGCAAAACCGTTTACTGCACGAGCAGCAAGCAAGCTATTGTACGAATGGGAAAGTGCGATCCAGATTTGGGTTGCAACTGTAACGACGCCGAATATGAGGCAGGTGAAACGCCGCCCAAAGATGTTGGAGCACGGCACGATGACGAAGTTTGCATATCCATTTGTAAGAACGATGACGCCAGTGAGAAGGCCGACTGCCTGTTCATCGATGGAGAATTCCTCCATCAGGAGTGGAGACATAGGGGCGATTGATAGACCAGACGCGACGGTGATAAAAGTGTTGAGGAAATTGACGATGATGACGATAACTGTTGGATGAGCTGTGAGTACTCATTCTCTGTTGTGCAGGTACCAAGATGAACTTACGCTTCCATTTCTTCGACCAATTCAGCGGGTCTTTGGGGTCAGAGGTAGGGTGTGGTAGCAAGCTGTTTCCTCAAATGATAAGTCTCTGTTCGGGAGAACACATTTGGTCAGAAGACTCACACAGTATCTGAACCTTTGGCGTGCGTGAAATGAATGCTGCCGACATCACGCATAATCTCTGTTCCAGGAATGATCTCGACATGCAGTTCCTGAGCGGCCTGCTGCTCAAGCTCTTCCTCATTTCGGGGCGCCATTATGCAAAAACTTATGAGAATTCGGCCGTCAAATAGATTCAGCCTGGTTAATAAATGAATGGGAATTGGTTCTACACAAGCATTGGAACGCGAGGGGGGAGAGAAGGATCTTTATATTTCCTAAACGCCTTATAATCCATATTTCTCGGGGGAAATCCTGTAGCTGTTTTCGGAGTGGGTATGGGGTAAACGCAGAGACCCAAGCTCCAAAATGCGGAGAGAGACCCGCATATTTCGGAATCCGGGGTAGGGTCGGAACCCAAGGTAAGGTTAGTAAGTGTGGAGAGCGGGGATTCCGCGACTAAGGGAGCTTACTAGTATAGAATGGGAACCAAGCAGATCTCGGAGTCAAAATTAGCATACGGGGTTTAGAGATGGCGGAGTATGGGGTAGGATCGGAAGCAAAGCTTGTTTGTTAGATCATGAGGATTGCGGATATCATGCCACATCTTCATTGATGCCACCTGCTGCATGAAACTACTGAACTATGTATTGCAGGTCTAATACTGCATACGTATTTGGAGAATAATTATGAGATTACCACTTAGACTGGAGCTGGAGGAGAGACGTCTAATCTGCAATCTGCTGTTTGCACTAACATTCTTATTATTTATGTCTAGACTGAAATCTATCTTCTTTAGGGCTACATATTATTGAAAAGAAAATTATGATTGTTTTCATACTTTTCGTTCTTACCTGTCAACTCTCTCTGAACCTGTCTGCGGGGCTAGCGGGACGAGCGGGACTGACACCTACGACCCCGCATTGATGTCTAGATGTGATTCCCTTCCCTTTCAGCAGTTGTTATTCTGAATCTGGACAACCTTGATTTGATCCAGTAATTTTAGTACTGATCGTTAATTAGTTAACATATCTTCTTCTAGCTAACCCCGCAATATTACCTGCTCATGGTGGTCCAGAATGAATGAATGTACAGAAAACGGGTGTGAATATGGCTAGCCAGCCATTGATGAAATCAACAGCAATAAATACTTATTTCTATTAAGCTAATTCCTATTTATTTAACTTATTATTTTTTAATTCCATTAAAAATTTGTCTATTGCAGATAAAACTTTAAGTAGATTAATTAGAAGTTATTTTAATTTTTATTTTAAGTGGATTTCTAAATCACAGCGACTCTACACAATTATTCTCTTTTTTGTTATCTTCTAAATATCTTAACCCAAGCTATTCAACTGTTGGTGTTTCTATCAGGTCAGCCTTCAAGACTGCCCCAAAGAAAATTAATATTTGCTTCCGAAAATTGCTGTGTAAACCCCGCAATTTGATCATCTGCCGGTCCCCACAACAAGTCGGGGTCTAGAACATCACTAGCCTATACACGTCTCAGTCTGCGGATTGTTTGTTGTCGAGACCAACCACTCCTGAGTTGTGGTTGGTGAAAGCAATTCGGAATACGCAAGCAGTTCGGAACATGTCTTGGCATCAACCTCGACTGTTGAAACTGAGAAGGTAAAGTATTGAATTGCTTGCTTAGCAAACTATACAGCTACGGAAAACAGGATCCTTGATTCCTTATATAGAGTGTAGACCGTAGAGTGAGTCATAGCATGAGTCTCATCACTTCTTCCATCCATCGACAGGTTGGTTGGCTGAAGCTTATGATATCCAGCTCGACACTTCTCCGCAGTCAACTAGCTGTCGGTTGTAGAGTAGAAGAATAGAGAGTACATATTAGAATAACCTTTTAAATGCCATGTCGTTGAGTAGGCGAAAGGGGGTAACCTGTCTAAGACTTTCTATTGTCGCCTGGTTCTAGTTGAAGGAAAAGTGGAGCTTGTGCAAGAAAGCGCACCACAACCGAAACACCACCTAAACTACAGGGCTTTTGCGACTAATCGACTTAATCTCACCTACGCAGTTCAATCCTGATATCATATAATCATTACCAAACAGCTTTGTACTCCATCCCATGCCGTGTAGTGACCGTAACATGCCTTTCCTTCCAACGCCCATATCCACTGGGTGCTGGTCCTAACATACCCATTCATTCTCAATCTCACACCATCTTAATATTCCAAGCCGCCCGTAAAACTCATACTCCTACTCAAACTCCTCCTATTCACACTCGCGATGCTCTCCCTCCTCTGCCTACTCGGCACACGCTCCCTCACGGCCCTCACCGCCTCCAGCCCCTCCACCGGCCTCTCCGCCCCCAGACGACTCGCCACAAACGCCGCGATCAGCACAGACAGCCCGCCCGTCGCCAGGACAACCGGCATGCTGATATCGCCCGGCGTCCCCCGGGGCTTCTGGAGAAGACGGAAGATCACAGACGAGCCCAGGGTCGCGATGACCTGCGGCGCGGCAATGGCGACATTGTGGATGCCGAGGATGACGCCTGCTTGGTCGCCGCTGTCGTCCTGGCCAAGTGGGTCGGAGGCGAGGGCGCTGGGGAGGTTTAGCGCCTGCGCGCGCCGGATGGCGTCGCGCTTGCTGATTTCGGCGGAGATGATGGCAAAGGGCGCCCAGATCGTGAGGGCCCAGGGGATACCGACGATGCCGACGACAATCGTTGCGATGGTTGGGGAGCGGATGATGAGGGTGGAGAACAGGCAGAGGGCGAAGATGACGAGGCTGATGGTCCAGGCCCGGCTGAGGGTGAGCCACGGGATAACGAGACGCTCGAGGAAGCGGTCGACGCGAGCTGTAAAGCTCTGCGATAAGGCTTGGGAATCGCTGTTTTCGGTTATGGAGGCGATGATGGGGACGTCGTAGGTGGGCGCGATAAGGAATGGGAGCAGCATGTTGGCTGTGAGGGATGTAATAGCCCAGATGAGGAGGGCGAAAGTCCCGATACGGGTGCCTTTCTCGAAGAGATGGTCGATCTCCGGGAGGGCCATGCCTGGATTGGCTTCGACGATAGGCTCGACATAGAGCTCGGCGATCCATGTAGAGAGGTAGAAGAGGAAACCAAACCAGCCAATCCAAGCGAAAAATTGGACTTCGCAGACTTTGCGAGTTTGGGGCGGAAGGCGCCTCATTGACCTGAATACGCCTTTGAAGAAGGCAATTACGCCGCCTTTATCTGTGGCAGGTGGTCCTTCTTCTCGAGGATCTCGTTCGTTGATGAAGATGCAGCTGATACCTACTGTAGTACCGAGGCCGATACTTGCAATTACGCAAAGAACTTTGAACTGTGTGTTTCCGAAGAACCACATGTACTTGGGTAGGTTTATATACCCAAAGCAATAACCAATAATATTTCCAATACCTGTTACTCGGCTTGCCATGGCATTTGCAGCTTCTGTTACCAGTCAGGGAGATTTCATCATACCATACTAGGGTTCTGACCTTGTTGATGCGTTGGCGCACAATCTACCATGAATGCTCGAATAGCTGCTTGGACTGCATATATTAGCTAGTGTGTCGTTTAAAAACGAATATACATACCGGTATTGATGGCGAAATCCAGAACATAGACGAATAGGACTGCGACGACGATGATAGTAACCTTTACGCCATGATCTTCCCTCTCAGCACCAAAGAGTCCCAGGAAACCACCGACGATCTCTCTCGTCCAAGCCAGAGCCAAAAGCGATACGATGGTCGCCGCTGCTCCACCCAGCATAAACGGCTTCCGTTTTCCCCACGATATTCTGCAGTTATCACTTCGAACACCAACGTATGGTTGAACCAGAGTCCCCGACAACGGGCCAGCAATCCATACCAAAGCCATCAAGGACTTACTCAGTCCGAGGGATAATAGATATGGTGAGCCATTTGACAATTCGACAGACCATGCTATTTGTAACCCTCCGAGACTTACAGTCAAGATGATCAGATACCAAACGCTTTTCGTAATTTGATAGTGATCATGGCCATCCAAGACCCTATTATCATCTAGCAGGTCGCCATCTTCATATTCGCTTCCTGATGTTTGCAACAATGGTAAATGTTCGTTGACCGGCTCTGCTACACGCTCGACGGACGCGTTGCGAGGAGTACTTTCTGCTAAGGACGACTCATCCTGACTGGTATTCTCTGAATCGAACGGGTCCTTCGACTCTACTTCTTTTCGACCTCGAGGCGGCGGTCCAACATCTGGGTCTCCCATCTGCTCGAGTTGTATATTCTCCGGCACTTTGCCGTCTGAATGGTTGTATGCGGATATAATAAATTGCTGTTACGCCCTTTGCACGTATCGAAGGGCGATGTGAAATGTGAAATGGAAACGGAAACGGAAACGGAAATGGGTATATATATCTTGCTTAGTAAATCGAGTCGAAGGAAGTCCTAAAAGACGAAGCTGTTCTTGTAGTCGGGTTGGCTGTCAGCGCGGCGCAAAAGGGTATTTGAGAGCTTTCTCGGCGCCGTCGTGTATGTCACAGCATGCAGTGGCCCACGTTGTGTACGTATCCGATCGTCTGAAGGGGTCTGGAGGGGTCTGAAGGGCATATACATATTAGCTGCTATTAGCTGCTGAGAGCAAAGGATGACACCATCTACTTACCACCACAGAAGTGCTTCTGGTGCTTGTCTGCTAAGGGAGGGGATTCAGGACATCACGGGGACTAAGGCTGGTGGTTGAGCTGGGCGCAGCCAACAGTCTTCTTGAGTGGGTGAGAGTGTCTGAGAAGGATGCTTGCGACGAACCGACAGTGTTGATGGTGTTGATGGTGTTGATGGCGTTGACGATAGCCACCACTATAGAGACGACGAAAAGAAGAGCTGAGTATATGACGATGAAGTTGCAGTCTATGGCTATGGGTGATGGGATATTATGTTCATGAATACAAGTTCAGCTCGAGTAGCTGGAGCTCTCGGATGATGGAATCCCGTATCGTGTTCCAATCATTGTCGTCATCCAGGCCAACCAGGCACCCAAAGCACATCTTGGCAAAGGGTGGGCACGTGCCTTGGCAAAGGGTTGGTCAGATGCCTACAAAGGGTTGGTCACATGTCTACAAAGGGTCGGGGTGAGTGAGGGATTCCGAGGGGGTTTGTCACGTGCACCTCCTCCACAGAACTAGAGTGAGCTGTTCATACCAATTGTGCAAGTGCAAGTATGCAAGTATGAGCCTCCCATCACGTGCACCGGCTTTCTCCGCCCGAGCGGAAAACGAACGCCACATCCGCGTTACCTAATCGATATCTTGAAAGGTGTCACTCTTCCACCGTGTAAACAGTACTGTAAACATCTTCCATTCCTTCCCACAGCATTGGGGATTGTGGTTAAAGCTTTCAATATCTCTCGCCGTCAGCATCTCCAGGAGCCAATATATGGTGTGCTCTCTTTTCTTCGCAGCTCATCGTTGAGTGAGCGACGCCGTCGTCAACTCCGCGAATTCGCAATCCCTACCACAATAGGCCCTCAATAAGAGAGGCAGCCTGCGAAACTACCTCCTCCCGCGAACATATCACACAACACTCAACCAGAAGCATGGTTGTCGCCATTGCGGGTTATATGATAAATGGGCTGCTCAGTAGGACCATCCCTTCAGACGTCTGTCCCTTTGCGCCAAATGCTGACCATAATTTCTTGAAGAACGACAGTCCGAAGAAGATAATCCAGATGGTCAGTACAGTGCCTTGCCTTCTGCATTTGTCTTCATAAGCACATCTGCTAACTTGTCCTTACAGAGCCCGATTCCTCTCAGAAAGAGATCTTCTCATCATGGGCCCTCTTTATCCTCATAAGCCTACTCATCGTAGCTCTATTCACATCCTACCTCCTTCAGACTCGAAAAGTCCAGGCAGTCCACGAAACCGTGATTTCCATCTTCGCTGGTATGACAGTCGGCCTGATCCTTAGAATCACAACCGGGACATCGATACAGAATCTCGTCAGCTTTGATTATCAAGTCTTCTTCAACCTCCTCCTGCCGCCCATCATCCTCGCCTCAGGATATGAGCTTCACCAAGCCAACTTCTTCCGGAATATCGGTACCATCTTGACCTTTGCTTTCGCCGGGACATTCATCTCTGCGGTGGTTCTCGGACTGATTTTATGGATATATACGCGGATACCACTGGAAGGTCTCGATATCTCCTTTGTCGAAGCCATCTCGGTTGGAGCAACTCTCTCAGCTACGGATCCAGTTACCATCCTCGCCATCTTCAACACATATAAGGTCGACCCCAAGCTCTATACCATTATCTTTGGTGAGTCGATCTTGAACGATGCGATTGCCATTGTCTTGTTTGAGACTGCCCAGAGATACAAAGAAGGGGGCCATTCTGGAACACTTGGGCCTCTCAGTCTCCTCGAGGGTATCGGCATTTTCTTAGCCGTCTTCTTCGGCAGTCTCATAATAGGAGTCATCATCGGTGTGGCAACTGCCTTAGGTCTCAAACATACTTATGTGCGACGATTCCCTAAGATCGAATCCTGTCTCATCGTCTTGATCGCATATGCCAGTTACTTCTTGTCAAACGGACTGCATATGTCCGGTATGATCCCTTCTTCTTTTCTTCTTGGCCAATGCTAACATACGTCAGGTATTGTGACGCTCCTCTTCTGCGGTATCACACTGAAGCATTATGCCTATTACAACATGTCCCGCCGCACTCAACTAACCACCAAATACCTCTTCTCCGTCCTCGCCCAGCTCTCCGAGAATTTCATCTTCATCTACCTCGGTCTGTCCCTCTTCACCGAATCCAGCCTTCAATTCAAGCCCCTTTTCATCATTGTCACAGTGATCGGAATCTGTTGCGCGCGTTGGGCTGCCGTCTTCCCGTTATCCAAACTCATAAACTGGTTTATCCGGTACCGAGCAAGAAAAAGGGGAAGACCGGATATCGCGGATGAGCTGCCGTACAGTTACCAAGCCATGCTGTTCTGGGCTGGCCTGAGAGGAGCCGTCGGTGTGGCATTGGCAGCGGGACTGAGCGGCGAAAACGCATTAGCGCTGAAGGCGACAGTTCTGGTCGTGGTGGTGCTGACGGTGATCATCTTCGGCGGCACGACGGCTCGTATGCTCGAGATCCTCGGGATCCGCACAGGAGTCGTGGATGAGATCGACAGCGATGACGAATTCGACATCGAACCCGTCACTGGCGGAGGCAGCTACTACGCAAGGGGTGGAACGGGCATCGGCAACATCCAGAAGCGCAGGAATTCTGTGCAGCTCGACGTCGTGAACCTGGACCTGAATGGACATGGAAGCAGCAATGGCAGGGGCTACGCATCGGGCAACGCAAGCCCGAATCCGCGCGAGCCCAGTCTGAGCCGGAAGAACAGCACGCTGAAGAGTGGACGGCACGGGAGCGAGCAGGAGCTCCTGGGACGATCGGACACGGATGAGGAAGACAATGACAGCGATTCCTCCGACCTGCCGCCCGCTGCTCGTCGCTCCAAGCGCCAGACTAGCACGTTGACGGATGACCTCAGCCTCCTGAACCAGGATACGTACCCGACGAGCGGCAGCGTGGAGAGGACGATGAGTGGCGGCGGGGGCTTCGTGGCTGGGCTGGGGAGCACGGTTACGGGCGCCAGTGCGGCGGTGAGTTCGCTGTTGAGCGGCACGTCGGACGATCATGCAGCGTGGTTTAGGCAGTTGGATGAGGGGTTCATTAAGCCCAAGTTGCTGCTGGATGGTGGCAAGCCCGGCGGGTCTAGCGGTGGGCTATAAGTCCAATGATGATGCCATGAGAGGGGGGTGATTGATGATGATATTGATGCCTTGGGATGAATGAAAAGCAGCGAAGGCAGGAAGACATGCATGGTACCGAGAGGGGTATAGGATATCAAGCATGGAAGGCGTTCGGTAGACGGGGCAGCTTTGTAAGCTTTGTGGAAAGGAAACTTCTTCGTGTCGTTTACGTGTGGGATATTATATTGTTAAATTTATTAAATTTATTAAATTGTGACTCCATGACCCATCCTCTCTCCTTTCTTTCTTGCTGCGGTATGCCTCTGATGATTTAGCTGTCGCTTATTCAAATGTTGGAGTACGGGCAGTCGAGCTGAAAACCGGAGGAGCGGGGAAGGGAGAGTGCATATAATGCTCCTCTTTGCGTCAAACTGCTAATTCAGCAAATAGTAATACACAAGTTCACGCAACACTAACGCTCGCTTCATGTGGCGTGTTTCTGACTTTCTCTTCTGCTGCTCAGAGCATTTCGACCATTTCCTTTGCTGCGATGTTTCCGCATTGCGATCGACTACTCGAGCACTTCCACCACCGTTGCCTGCCCCTGCTGCAGGCTCCTGCTACTGCTACCCTGTTGTTGGCCGCATTGCTGTCGTCGTCAAGGGCCTTGCTCATCATCTTCTTGCCCTGTGTCCATACTCGCGACGTCGCCGGACTGGGAATCGGCAGGCGGGAGGAGAGGGTTGTGAGTTCTTGGGGCGGCGTAGTCTGGGAATTCAGCGTCGAGCCCATGAATCGCCTGGAAATGTGGAAGACAGGGTCTTGATACTGATATGGAAGATGTCTCTCTGAAAGAAGAGACTTTATAGGCCCTAATTTTCCAACCAAGACGTGCAGAGAGATGATGCGGTGCTGGATGAACATCTTGTGGCAAACATGATTTGTGAGCTATGTTACTTGTATTGTATATCATACTCCTTGGCGGACTGATACTTCTCTACTGCATTCCCAACCTCTGGCGTTTTGAGATTTTGTACGGATTACATGAGACGGGGAATTGCAATGCTATTGCAGATGAGAGAGATCAGAAAGTTGGGTGATTCAGAGCATACGTCGTATATACACCCCACTATCTGCGAGGTAAGTTTGATAGATCAAATTCCCGTCTTACTACAGCAAAAAGGATCTATCTATGTTTGAGCGCTGTGCGCTAGACGAGATCGCAGAAGTCCGTTTCTTGTGGCCTTTTTGCTTCAGCCATTCATTCACTTCTCAAAGAAATGCATGTTCTTGCTGCTCTGTGTCTTCATACCGCCTCTTCACGTCACATAGTGCTCCTCTTACCACTGGTGCTGCTCTTCTCGAAGATTCCTCCCGAGAGAAAGGAAAAATTCTCGAAAGGCCAGGTCATTCAAGAGAGATCCAGAGATGTGTGGAGAGTAGGGAATCCACATGTACGAATCTTCGTCTTCATGCTTGTATTTAGTGATCCATGATCGATGGGTATAGACCGACTTTTTATATTACACACGATAGTATTCTCTACTCTTCCAACATGGCCCGCTTCATGAATTCTGAGATGGACCACATTGGCGGATGAGTCCGTGAGTCTGAGTTCCAGACATTATGCATCTTGACTCCACCTCTGCAGAAGGAACCATAGCTGTGAATTATATCGGTTCTTTTAACGTATCTATTCTATTACACATGTATCTGAAGCCTAAAAATACACCCATTTACCTATCTATATCGTACACGACGGACATACACTCACCTTATAGCATCCACCATGGCTTCTTCTCCACTTCCTTCTCCTCCTTGACGTCCTCCTTAACATCCTCCTTTATGTCCTCTTTGAAGTCTCCGATGATTTCCTCCTTCGGTTCCTCTTGCAGTACATTCGTCATGCCCTTCTTCTCTTCCTCTCTTGGTGCCCCTTGCAGCTCCTCCGTCACCTGCGGTGTCTTATCTTCTCCCTTCCAGTCCTCTCCAGCCACCTCCTTCGCATCTTCCTCGGACTCCTCGCGGGCCTCTTGTTCCTCTTTCAATGCCGTAGCCAGTTCTTCCTTCACTTCCTGCTTTCCCTCCAATGCCTCGAAATTCTCAAACTCCAAATCTTCCAATACTTTGATCCCAAATTCCTTATCCAACCGATCCATTGTCTTCCTGTGCTTCTTTCCACTCTCTATCTGCTGCAAAATCTGCCTACCATATGACTGATTGAACCAGTCGTCGATGGTGCTACTGCGCATCTGCATCATTCTCTTGCGATTCTTCGACATGTCATAATTTGACCGCGCCGCAGACCCTTTGATCTCCTTCAAAGCCCATTTGACTTCCCATTTGTCGGATTTCTTCAGATTCTCCGGACGGAGGACCTCGTGCCCGTTAACGAAGTTGCGGGTGGAGACTTTGAAGACAAGAATGGGCGATTTGGCGGCTTGAGTGGCTTTTTTTACAACAGCATTGCCATCTGCATCAACCTTGGCCGTTTCTGCCCCCTCGGATGAAGTCTCGGCATCCTCCTTGTGTTCCGCAGCACCGGCAACTTCATCCAAGGCTTCCGCACCGTCCTCTTCGAGACGTAATGCTACTGCATCGAGCATTGTCTCCACAGCCTTCTCAGTAACCGTTTCTCCATTCTTGATTTTCTCTGCTGCCGTCCGTATAAGTTCGGCATTTTCCGGAATATTTGGATTCTCGAATGCCGCCTCGAGGCGCTCTACCTCATCCTCTTGATCGGCCTCCTTTGCAGCTTCCTCGACCACAGCGCGCATTAACTCCGTTTGCTCGCGGCTTTTCAGGCCGATGACTCTGCGTTCGTATTCTTGAATCTCTTCAATATTCCGTTCTTGGATATTTTTGATATCTTCCTCGGTAGTAGGAGCGATGAAAACGTACATGAAGTTGTCATGGCTGGCCAAACTCGTTGGTCTAGTCTCGAAATCAATTTGGAGGGACTGCGCGGGAAATCTCTCGGTCGCGCGATCGAGAATCTTATTCAAGAGGGCGACACTGACTTTGAATTCGGCATCTCCAAGGGCGGTATCAGTGGTTCCATGAACTGCCTCGTCCATTGAGGAGATTGGCAGGTACTGGAAGCCGAAGATCCTCTCGATGTTGTGGTATGCGACGAAAATGCCGTCCATGCGGCCCATACGAGCCTGTAGAGAGTATTTCATGAACGCAGAACGGCACAGGTCGTAGTACTCACGCTCGTAAGATTCCCATTCGCCATGGCGATTCCTAATCTCATAACCTAGTCCTTGCTCGAATTCTGTGGCATCCTTACGGATGGAAACGACAGCACGAGTCTTCAGATCAAACATGCCTGTGCCTGGTAAACGGGGGTCATAGGCATCCAATTGAGAGCGCATGAGGAAATCACCCATGGTTGTGTAGTGGTAGGACTCTGGGCTGGTCTTCTCCTCATCGGTAAGCCGGTGGGAGTGTTCTTTCCGGTATTTCTCATATTCATTCTTATCCAAAGTCAAAAACTTCTCCATGGACTTGCCTAGCCACATGAGAACGTTCGAAGTGTCGAACTCCTTGTTGGCATCAATGGCATAGACGCCGTCCTTCCAACGTAGGAAAATGCCAGAGGGAGCCCGTTGCATTCGCGAAAACGAGTCGAGAGGAGCGGGAAAGCCTCGCGAGAGCTGCGCTAGGTTGAGTGGTCGCCATTTAGATAAGAGGTAGTGAAAATGTGCCAGTGCTGAAGTCATGCTCGACGTTGAACCAGTGTACTTCGTGCCCTCTTCGGAAGCAATGCCTATCAACGCAGCGTCACGGGACGAAGTAATATATTCCTTGAGTGCATCGTAGTCGAATTCCTTGACAGGCGTGATAGATTCGAGATACGGATCGAAATTATAGACGTGGGAATGAGGATCGCGCAAGTGATATACTCCTGGATTGAAGAGGACTCTTTCGAGGCCACATACAACACCCGGAACCGGAGGCTGAGGCTTTTCGATCGGCTTCAGCTTCAGCGCTTGTGAACTGATTGTGCCAAGTTCGGTATCTTTTGATTCTCCGAGAGGTGGTAGGCCAGTAGCGATGACCGTCTTCTTTTTGGTTAATGCCTCCTCCAGAGTCTTATATGACTCCAGTAAGCCAGCATGCAGTGTTGCATCTCGAGATTTGATTACTTTGGGCGCCTTTACATTGAAGGGTCCTTCGCCACTTTCTGCCAACTGTTTACCATGCTCGTTTAGAATGTCATGTTCTTCCACGAGCTGCTCAAACATTTTCTGCGCATGCTTAATAGCAGAGGCGCTTGTGATGGAGTAAAGCTTGGTGAGGAGGGGTTGTCTCGGTTTGAGTGATGTTGATGCTGGTGTTGACATCACTTTTCGTGGCGACACGCCCTTCGACAAGGGTAGTCTGCTTTTGATCGTTGAAGGCTTGTTGCTTGCGATCAGAATAGGGCGATGCTTCGCATTTATCCTCCGAACTTGTAGTGGCAGAGGTGACGTGACAGCCCTTGTGCGTTTCTTCTTCTGTTCGACCTTGGGCTTTGTCACAACTTTAGCTGTCGGCGCGGCATCCTCGACGATTTCGGTCGATGGAGTAGACTTTTTTGCCCCCTTAACGGGCTTTTGTTTCTTCTTCTGTTCGACCTTGGGCTTTGTCACAACTTCAGCTGTCGACTCGGCATCCTTGACAATTTCGGTCGATGGAGTAGACTTTTTTTCCCCCTTAACGGATTGTTTCTTATCCTTCACCGAATTTATCCACTTTGATAACGGGTCTGGCGCCGACACATTTGAGTCTGGAGCCTGCGGCACAGGAGATATGTTATCCAGGGCAGGATTTCGTCTTCGTGATGAATTTCTCTTTTTATAGATTATCCGTACGGCGGGTGCGGATACCTCAGCAACAGGACTAGATGTATCGGATGTCGCAATTGCCGCTGATGAGCTGCTCTGGCGCAACAGTCCGGGCGCAATGACATCTCTGCGAAGGACAGTCGAATTCAGACATGAAGTGCAAATGTATTGACATCGTGATCCAGTGCGTGGAGCGATTGTATACATGGCATTAGATGGTGTAAAAAGGAGACATCCGGCTCAGGGTAGAGTAGGACAATGATGATGCGGTTATGAGAGGATGATGTCCAAATTATTTTTTTGGTATATCGGCGCGGTGCATACATCCGCCGATACACAGCGCGGCAAAAATCCTGGCGCGTAATCCGCAATCATGCAAGTCCTAGTAACCAAGAGTAGTTTAGGTAACCCGCAAGGCAGCGAATAGCAGCCGCCCATGCCAATGCGATTGAGGATAATCCGACTCGAAAAATAATTCCGTCAACACCAAATCAGCACCACGGCTACCATCCCCAATAGAACCTGTGGATATATATATGTATACACGTATCATGGTGCAATCTCTCTTATGATATGATGAGCTATAAGCTGCGCACCCGCAGAGTCTGGTCTGTGGCTCAGGGCCTCAGAGCCCCGTCGTCCAGTTGTCGCAGCGTCTCCCAGAGAGGATTTGCCTCTGTTTCTTCGGATCCTAGGTACGTCAAAGTGGCCCTTCATATTTTTCAATGCTAATTCTCTGCAGCACAAAACCATATGATGTCATTGTCATTGGCGGCGGCCATGCTGGAGCTGAAGCATGCGCAGGCGCGGCGAGGTCTGGAGCGCGAACGGCTCTGATCACCCCCAAGCTGGACAATATCGGTGTATGCTCCTGTAATCCGAGTTTTGGTGGCATTGGCAAGGGTACTATGATTCGAGAAATTGACGCCCTGGATGGTGTTGCTGGCAGGATTATTGATAAGGCTGCTGTACAATTTCGGGTGCTGAATCGGAGGAAAGGCCCGGCCGTATGGGTACGAGGAATCCGAGGACATGCGCTTGTTGGAAGTTGCTGACAATACGCGCGCAGGGTCCACGAGCTCAAATCGATCGAAGCCTGTACAAAAAGCATATGTTGGCAGAACTGCAGGCATATCCAAACCTGTCCATAGTTCCTGGAAGTGTTGCGGATATTATTGTTTCGAAAGAGGGTGTTGATGGCCAGCCATCGTCCAAGATATCTGGAGTGAGACTCGAAACTGGAGAGATTATACCAACCAACCATGTCATTATCACCACGGGTACATTTCTGGGTGGTGAAATTCATATTGGACTCGAGTGCTTCCCATCCGGACGTATGGGTGAAGCAGCCACATTTGGCCTAAGCAAGTCCCTGAAAGATGCGGGCTTCAAGCTTGGTAGACTGAAAACCGGAACTCCTCCAAGGTTGGCAAAGGGCACCATAGATTTTAGCATATTGGAGCAACAGCCGGGAGATGACCCTCCAATGCCATTCAGCTATCTTAACGACGAAGTTTCCGTGAAGGATCAAATGCTGTGTTACGCGACATACACAAACGAGAAGACACATGATATTATAAGGGCAAATTTGGACAAGTCCATCCACATTCGGGAATCCGTCAAGGGCCCTCGCTATTGTCCCTCTGTGGAGTCGAAAGTAATAAGATTTTCAGATAAAACAAGCCATATAATTTGGCTTGAGCCAGAGGGATTTGACAGCGACATCATTTATCCAAACGGCATTTCAATGACAGTACCGGCGGATGCGCAGGAACAGATGCTCAAAACCATCAGAGGGCTCGAGAACGTTACAATGTTACAACCAGGATATGGAGTTGAGTACGATTATGTGGATCCACGAAGTTTGAAGTCGACGCTGGAGACCAAAGCTATTAACGGCCTATTTCTTGCTGGACAAATAAATGGAACGACCGGTTATGAAGAGGCTGCTGCACAAGGAGTAGTGGCCGGAATAAATGCTGGTTTGGCCTCTCAAGGTCGGCCACAGATGACCTTGTCAAGAAGTGATGGCTATATTGGCATCATGATCGACGACCTCATAACAAAAGGTGTCTCAGAGCCTTACCGTATGTTCACATCCCGTAGCGAATACAGGATGAGCGCTCGTGCCGATAATGCCGACTTGAGACTCACCACGAAGGGAAGGGAAGTCGGCGTGGTAGGCGACAAACGCTGGACAAGCTTTCAAGATATCACGGGGCAGATGAACGAGCTAGAGCAAATTCTGCGTGCCGATAAACGTTCCGCACCAGCCTGGATCCAGGAAGGTTTCGAAGTTACCAATGATACAACCAAAAGAAGCGCATTCGACATTCTGCGCCGTGCAGGAATGAGCATTGAGAAGCTATCTAAACAGATTCCACAGGTGATGCAGTACTCGCAAAAGATACGCGATCGTATCGGAATTGAGGCAGTATATGCGCCATATATCGCCCAACAGACCGCCTCCATGAAAGTGTTTCAAATGGATGAGAAGTTGCGCCTTCCGGTCGACCTCGATTATAGCCAGATCCATGGTATATCTCTACATGAGAAATCGCTGCTCGAGGCCACCAAACCCGAGTCTATTGGCCAGGCTCGCAGAATTGAGGGCATGACACCTTCGGGATGTCTAAGACTACTGGCATATGTACAGAATTCGCGGAAGCTCGAGGCCAGGGCTCTGCTATACGTGGAAAATGCGGCCCGTAAGAAGGAGTTTGCGGGTCTCTAGATGAAGTTGTAGGTTGTAGGATAGGATAAGGTTTGTATATTAGCACATGGCCCGCAATACTAAGACATAATCATGAACCTTCAGTTAGAAAGCCATACTCGATGAGCATTACATGCCGTTTCTAGCCGCTATTAAACGTGTTTGATACGCCGAAAGAGCCCTTCTAAGTCACATACGCGTTCTCGAGAGTATCTATCATACGAAGGCCATCCGATGGCTCTTTCCTCAGATTCCCATCCCTCATTTCAATATGGACTGGAAGGTGCGACGCTTAGCAAACTTACCAGTAAAGTGTAGGCATTGTGTACGGGCAATGGGCATACCTCGTATCATTTGCCTTGCTTTTCATCTCATTGTCTCGTTCATTTTATCTTCGATAGATTTTGAACCGTTTGCTCTTTATCATCGGCTGGCGAAGTCTTCCTACATTGCATTGCACATTCAATTACTCGGCTTTCGTTCCTACATTGCACATTCACTTACTCGAGTTTCTTTCGGAGTTCCTACGCACAGAAAAACAAGCTTCGATGTCTCATGCTCATCCTGGAGACCCAGGAAACGCTGGTCTGGTCGCACACCATGGGCCACTGAGAAGCTCCGTCTCGACCCCATTAGCTTACCCGGCTATAAACTATCCTCCGTTACAACAGTCACCGTCGCCCGCAGGCTTCCACTCGCAAGAACAAGCTCAGCAATCTTGGACTCAACCACAACCAGAGTACTGGCCTCTCCAGGCTTCGACGTGGAACACGAATCCTTTGAATATGCAAATGCAGGGCATGATGATGATGCCTCCACAGTGGCAGTCTTACTCACAAGGACCACAAGGATCACAAGGACCACAAGGACCGCAACAGGCTTACCCTGGACAATATCATGGAACTGAAATGTCAGTTCAAACCACTCAGTATAATAATGGATCATCAGTCGATGTTGGTCAAGTAGGTTTCCAGGAGCAAAGTCAAGCATACAATGGATTTCAGCAGGGTCTTTCTTTTCCGACACCTATGTCACCGGAAGGGAACAGCATGCAGCGACAGATGCAAGCCATGCAGCAATTCTCGCCGCTGAATCAGAGCCATCAAGGCCAGGCTTATCGTCCATTTCCTCAGTCGAACATCTGGTATCCAACATTTTTTGATGGAGTACCTTTCAATGGAAATACTTCGATGGGAAGGTTAGGATATAATACATATATGTCCATGACGGGCTCTGAGAGTCACAGATACATGGGAGGCGGTGGATGTTTGGCATCGCAACCCTTGAAGGATGCTTGGAGAAAGGTTTCCAACATTAATCCACGACAGGATTCAGGATTTGGGTCTGGTTACGAAGATTTGAATATTTCACGGCTCTCCGCATCTTTCCAAAACGCATCTTTCCAAAACACATCTTTCCAAAACGCGAAGCATGCTCAAGCATTGGCGGACATGACACATACATTTCCGGTCGTGCCGCAGTCTATAAAAGACGAATACTTAGCTGCAAAGAAATTACAAAATCCATCACAACCGAAAACACGTGTAAATCGCGTTATCAGTACTCAAGCACACGACGAAGGAGCTTCTAATTCACCAAAGGCCAACTATCGGTCAAAGCTTCAGACTGAACATCACGCCTCTTCCCTTCCAAACACCGAGCCTGCGGATTTGGCACAATCATGTCCTCAAGAACAGCAGTCTTTTAATTTTCGAAAGAGGTCCTTGAGGTGCCCTTCCTCTGAGGTTTCCACACAAGAGATGAAGCGAGCTAGAACAGTCAATGGATCTCATCAGACCTCCAACACCGAAATTCTTGACAAGACACGTCTCATGGTGGACTGCCCTCAAATCTTTCGGGTTTCGGATGAAATGATTCAAGAATTGAGATCGGATCCAAGCGGAAAGTACGCCCGGGTGGATGACTTTGATATCAAGAGAAATGTAATTAAGACAAGGCTATTGGACGCGGCACAACATCATCTTGAGTCCTTCAAACAACAGCTAGCAAAGCGAGCAAGAACTGATGGGCAAGCTCAGCAAGACCGAGAGGAGAAGGCTTCTCAGATTCAGCCCTGGATAGCCCATCTATCTCAACCGTCCCCGAAAGATATTTTAAAAGTTCGTGAGCATCCAAGCGGAATGTGGAAAGCCAAGGGTGATGAAGAAATCGAAATAGAGATTATCCAGCACCGACTCATGACCTGTGCAAGACGTGAGCTTGCACAATGGCAGCATCACGAGAAATCCAAGGCTCGAATGGGACAATTACGGGGTCAGACTGGCAGCCAAGATAATTTGGGGCGTACTGTAGAAGAACAGCAATCCCAGACATTACAAGGGTTTGCATTGAATACACTGATGGACATACGACGACCTTCGACCCAACAAGGACAATCAAGAGCACCGATTGCCACATCGCAGCATCATCTTTCACAAGAACTTCCATCGCGAGCGCTGACATATCCATCAAACCCTCAGATTCAAGAAGGACTCCCATCAAGAAGCACGGTTGTACCGCAGCCTATCCAGACAACTGCGCCAGCCGTGATCCCTCGCCTATCTCCTCGACCGAAGTCGATTGATATAGTCACGATACCTCTGGAAACCACGGCGCTTGATCTTGTTGATCCCGAGCTGCCTACAGCTGTACGTCCTGACATGTCTAGTCTGTTCAGCACGCTGTTTGACAGCTTTAGCCCATCAGTCTTGGCTCCTCCGACTTCACCAGTGGTTTTTGATACTAGTGACACCGGTACTGCCGACAGTTCTCCGCGGATGTTGGCAAGCAAACCACCGAGGGGATTTACCAGTCTTGCTTTGACGAGTGGGGTTTGGATGACGACGATGCCGCAGTTATTGGAGCAGTATAAGCCGGACTGGAATGTGTTGTACGAGCAAGACCGAAATGAGACGATGCCTCTTCGGTAATGCGACCTCAACCTTCCCATGATCTGAAATTAATTTTGTTGTCGGAGAGAAGATTGAACGAAGAAATCGACGTGGAACCAGCTCTTGGATTTGAATCTTGATGTTATTGCGTTTGGCGATGCATAGTGCTGTGCTTCATACTGGTTGGAAAATCGTCCCCTGCCTTCGTCCTGATGGGCTGGCTATTGTTTGCATCTCTGGAAGTTGGCGTTGGATCTGATTCACTGGACTTCCTATTCTTCGACTGTCGCCTCTGTCATCATGTCGTTCTTGTATGACAACTGTCTTGTGCTAAGATTTTTTAGACGTTATGGATTAGGCGAATTCTCTTGTCTGTTGTACATGATTTTCAAAGTAGGAATTAAGCAATGGGCAGGAAACGGGTGGAGCACAAGGAGAAAATATGTGGTTTTTATAAATATTGTGTCTTCGGGATTTGCATTTGGGAAGTGAATGAAGAAGGCGTTATGGCGTTTATGGTTATGGTTTTGCATAGAGGCGCAGAACGGCTCGGTTTAGAGCTATAGACAGCGAAAGGCACAGCAGCCGTAGCACTGAATAGTAGAGATTTAATTGTAATATTGATACTTTATCATAACTATGAGCTTGGTTGGGATTTTGAATGTGTGCTGTGACATGTCCAGAGGCCGGCAGATTTAATTTGAGTTTGAGCCTGTGGGATAAGGATAGATACAAGATACTACATGTCCTTGTGACTGCGCTTGTATCGTACAAAGCCCTGTCTATCTATAAAGTACGACCGCTACAGCTCTTTTTATTGATTTCTGTGATAGCGGTAGTGTAAAATTCTCATTTGCGGCAAGGTTCGTTGGGGGTACGAAAGGACGGGAATGGCGGGGGAGAGTGTAGTCGAATATCTCCTTTGGTGGGATTTGAGAGTATTTGGGCAGATGGCGAGGTCCACGTGGTGAGGGAGGGAGACATGGCGAGATAAGTGTGGCATATGGGTCACAAAAGACGGGGAATTGGCCGATTTGCTTGAGAACATAGGAGCTCTGGGAAAAGGGGTACTGTCCACTTGCTTTTCTAATTACATTTTGAGATTCCCCTCAGTTGTTCTACGAATGTTCTACAATGCAATGAGAACAGCCCCAACATGTCTCTAAATCGTGGCAAAGGGCAGGCGACTGTCGTGCACACTTCATTTGATCTTTCCCTCTTAGAATTTAATGGTGAGAGTCTTAAGATTTTTTCCTTCCTTGGATTCATGTCTTACGATCACGCCGCGAAGAAAGTGTTATTCACATATTCACATATTCCTCTATCCCAATCCCTCCCTCTACTCATCTCTCTCTCTCTCAAACAAATGCCATTCTCCCCAAAGAGTCATCAAATACAGCCTGGTTTTGTTTCTCAGAAGCTACCTCAAACAACCATCACGTCACCTCAAAACCAACAGCAGAAGCCAAAGAATGCAAAACGAGCCATCGCAACCACCACGGATTTTGACAGCCTCGACCTCGCCCTCCTCGTCGTCATCCTCCACTTTCGGTCCGTATAATCCAATAATGCAGGAGGGTCTCAATGCACACGCCCCCTATCCACCCCCTCCTCTCGTCGTATACCAAAAGAAACAGTAAGAGGGAGAAAAATATAAAAAGGACAAAAACATACAACAGCAGGTATTCGCTGGTGGTCACCCACCCAACTACTAATCTGCCGAT
>Ga0209512_1001879_pt1 | contig 24067 bp, 13 predicted proteins | sample frozenSSSSmetaG_FD_184142 | JGI IMG/M metagenome (GOLD analysis project Ga0209512, IMG submission 184142) | Glacier valley bacterial and archeal communities from Borup Fiord, Nunavut, Canada, to study Microbial Dark Matter (Phase II) -... | ecosystem: Environmental > Aquatic > Freshwater > Ice >...
AACTCCCAGTACAGATAGTCATGTTGTTTTTGACCTTCCTTTCCCAACAGGGTCGGGAGAAAAGAAATGCCATCGATTTCTTCAGAAATTTTACTACCTGTCAGCTCAGCAATGGTTGGCATCACATCCCAAAATGCAGAGATGAAATCCGATTTGGAGCCGGCCTGAATTTTCCCGGGCCACCTGGCGATCATCGGCTCACGGATTCCGCCTTCATATAAATCACGTTTGTAACCTTTTAGAGGACCGTTGCTGTCAAAATAGTCAGGATCTGCGCCGCCTTCCTGGTGAGGCCCGTTATCGGAGCTAAAAATGACAATCGTTCTGTCTTCCAGACCAAGTTCTTTCAACTTGTCCAAAACCTCGCCAACCTGTTTGTCAAGTAAGGAAACCATTGCTGCAAATGCTGCATGACTTTCAGGCTGCGTTCCGTAGGCGCCATCCCTGAATCCTTTATCTCCGGGTTTTGCTCCTTTAAAGCTTTTTTCGGGTAACAATTTCCCCTGAAACTCTTTTAAGTTCTTTTGTGGTAAAAGTAATTCGGCATGAGGAATTGTTGTCGGGTAAAACACGAAGAAAGGTTTGTTCTTATTCTTTTCAATAAACTGCAAGGCACGTTGATGAATCAGTTCCGGCGCATATTCTTCGAATTTATCCCCACGATTCCCCTCAAGAACCACTTTCTTCTGATTGTCCCATAAATGAGACGGATAGTAGTTATGAGCCATACGCTGACAGTTATACCCATAAAATTCATCGAATCCCTGCCTGTTAGCATCCCCTTCGGAACCGGGATAACCCAAACCCCATTTGCCGAAACCTCCGGTTACATAACCGGCTTCTTTCAACATTTCCGTAACAGTAAAAGTTTCGGTCGGTATTGGCCATTGCCCTTCGGGCTTCCACTCTTTGTTGCCACGAATCGGTGTGTGCCCGGTTGTTTGTCCGGTCATAAGCGAAGAGCGTGAAGGAGCGCAGACAGTGCATCCTGCATAATGTTGGGTAAAAATCATTCCTTCACGTGCCATTCGGTCAATATTTGGTGTCTGAAATCGTTTCTGACCATAGCAACTTAAATCGCCATACCCAAGGTCGTCAGCCAAAATGTACACAATGTTTGGTTTTTGAGCAGAATCTGATTCCTGATTTTGATTTTTCGCTTCAGCGAAGCATGACGTAAACGAACTTACAAGAGCCAGCGAGGGAAGAATAATTTTGCTTATTGACATTTTATTCATTTAGAAGTTTTATTGATCTGCTCAATTGAGCAGAAATAATGTTTAATCTGATAGCATCAAATGGATTTTATTTGGCAACAAAAGCTGGATTTAATTCAGTTGGAATCGGGGCATGGGTATATTTTTTCCATTTTTCAAGCAATCCGAGCAATTCATTTGTTTTTTCAGGATTGGACTTTGCCCTATTATTCTTTTCGCCAATATCTTCTTTCAAGTTATACAATTCCAAATTATTGTTCTCAAAATATTGAATCAGTTTCCATTCGCCTAAACGTATGGATGAGCCTGGCCGGGTTCTGAATATAGTGTCCTGGGTTTCAATGTTACCGCCTTCCAGATAAATCGGGAAATGCCAGAACAAAGGTCTTTCGCCCAAATCACCTTTATTAGTCAATACCTGTAAAATACTTTGACCATCCAAAATCTTACCGGTAGGTTTCGAAATACCAGCAACATCAAGAATGGTAGGAAAAAAATCGAGGTTAGTTACCGGCACATCACATTTTGTTCCTTCGGCAATTTTACCTTTCCAATAGACAAACATGGGCTCGCGGATACCTCCTTCGTAAGTTGAACCTTTACCGGCACGAAGTGGCCATTGTTTAGTAATATTATATACTCCGCCGTTGTCTGAGGTAAACAGGATAAAAGTATTTTCAAACTTTCCTGAACTTTCAAGAAGATCAACTAACCGACCAATTTGTGCATCTACATTCTCCACCATCGTGGCATATTCTGCATTATTTTGACCATTCCATTCAGCCTTGTTTTCGTATTTTGTCAATAAGCTTTTTACCGGTTGAATGGGTGTATGAACCGCATAAGGTGCATAATAAAGAAAAAATGGTTTGCCGGAAACCGAATTCACAAAATCGAGCGTTTTGTCCATGATCAGGTTAGTCAGATAATAATCTGCACTAGGCGCAATTAATGAAGGAACATTTTTGTATGGAGGATAATAGCTTCCCGGATTCCCTGCATGGCAACCGCCTATGTTAACATCAAACCCTCGTTGTAGTGGATCGTCAGATAAATGCCATTTCCCTGAATGACAAGTGACATAACCGTTACGCTTTAGAATTTCAGGAATGACCTGAATACTGTCGGCTAATGTTACTAAGTTAGGGGTTGGAATTAATTTGCGGTCTTTGCTTTTCCCTCGATCCGAATTATCAACTGTATAAATTCCATGCCTTGGAGTCCATTGTCCGCTCATCAGACAAGCCCGGCTGGGTGCACAATTGGCAGCCGCCGCATAGGCATTGGTAAAAATCATACCTTGCGTAGCAAGTTTGTCTATATTTGGAGTTTCGTAATACTTCGATCCCATAAAACCCACATCGCGCCATCCTAGGTCATCAATATTGATTAAAACAATATTTGGTTTTGACCGGGTTTCTGCCTGAGCATTACTTGCCATTAAAACAGCCATTGTAAAAACAGCAAATTTCACTCTATTACCAGGTTGCATAGCTGAATATGTATTAAGTAATTTATTTTTCGATTGGCATTTTGGCATTTGTTTTTTTCAGCCACGATTGAAGTTTGGCATCCAATTCTTTTACCTTATCAGGATTTTTCCCGGAAAGTTCAATTTTCTCTCCCAGATCATTTTTCAGATTAAATAATTCAAATGCCGTTCCTTCATACCTTTTAATCAACTTCCAGTCTCCATCCCTGATAATACTGTATGGGACTACGCCACCTTCCCTGTAGTGTGGAAAATGCCAGTAAAGAGGAACCTGATTGAGTTTTTTGCCTTTTAAAACGGGACTTATATCCCGGCCGTCCAATTCTGTTTTGGGTAGTGGTGACTTTGTTAATGCACAGATTGTAGGCAGAAGATCTACAGTTGTTACCGGTAAATCAGAAACTTTATTCCCTTTTATTTCGCCGTTCCAGCTCACGATCATCGGAATTCGAATACCACCTTCATAGGGATATCCCTTTCCTGACCTTAATGGAGAATTGTCAGTCGGACCAATTAAGCCACCATTATCTGACAGGAAGATGACCACTGTATTTTCCAAAAGATTATTTTCTTTTAGCGTATTCATCAATGTGCCAACGGTCTGATCCATACTTTCAATCATTGCGGCATAGACTATATTTTTCTGACCGTCAACCACCTTCTTTGATTCATACTTTTTGATAATATCCTGCTTCGCCATCAGCGGGGTGTGTACCGCATAATTGCACATATTGATAAAGAATGGTTTATCCTTATGCTGCTCAATTACTGTCTTCAGTTCAGATGCAAGACGGTCTTCAAGATATTCGCCTTTTTGCCGTGGTTTTAAATTGGGGAAACTAACTCCCTTGGCATTAGAATAAGGATCAAAATAATTCACCGGCTGACCCATATCAGAACCTGCAATATTTAAATCATAGCCTTGTTTCTCCGGGTAATAATCATCCGGCCCTAAATGCCACTTTCCAATGTGACAGGTAAAATATCCTGATTTCTTAAGTATTTCAGCGATAGTAATTTCGCTGGTTTCCATCCAATATGGATTTGAAGGAGTGCGTAGCTTTTTGTTGCCATTTTCTTCATAAGGTGGAGGAGCTTTGACCTCAGCAGTGTTTAGCTGAAAACGGGCACGAATCCAATCCGTTACACCCAGACGAGCCGGGTACCGACCGGTTTGAATGGAAGCCCTGGTAGGGGAACAAACTGAACAGGCAGCATATGCATTGGTGAAAATTACTCCCGTTCGCGCAAGTTTATCAATATTGGGTGTTTCGTAGAACTTGCTTCCCATGTATCCCAGATCCTTCCAACCCAAATCGTCTATCAATATTAAGACGACATTGGGTTGAATTGATTTTTCATGAGACGATTCTGCATAACAACTAATCGTTGAAACCAGGCCTGTTGCGGTAAAGAATAAATTTTTTAACATTGGATATTTTATTTGGGGTTGGGGTTATTCTTTGTGAAAATTAAAATTTCACAAAGAATAATCTCATGATTTTCATACTCAAATCACTGAATAAAAATATTTACACCATCAATCGTTCGTTATTTTGCTTTTCCACCAGTCGGCGTTAGGTTTAAAATCTTTCTGAAGCATTTGTTTCCGCTCATTTTCGAGCCTTGGCCACAATTGATTCACAATTTTGTCATGGTATTCTTTTTCGAGATCAGCATTGTACTGAGAATCTTGGACAGGATATTTTGCACCTACACTTTTCAAATACTGATCCAGCTCAGTCCGTAATTGAGTAGTCTTCTCTGAATTTAAAGCAGCTACATCACTTTTTTCACTGAGGTCATCTTTTAAATTGTATAACTCATCCCTTCCGTCCTCCCAGTAATGAATGAGTTTCCAGTCACCTCTGCGGATAATTGAATTGGGGTCACCTCCCTGATTTCCGTAATGCGGATAATGCCAAATCAAAGCGCGATCAGCTACCTGCCCTCCCTTGAGAAGAGGTAATAAGCTGATTCCATCCTGGTGTTGGTCTGGTTTCAAAGGGAGGCCTGCCAAATCAAGAATTGTTGGGTAAAAATCGACTCCTGATACCGGAACATTACATTTCTTCCCTGCAATTTTCATCCACGGAACCAAAATAAAATAAGGTTCGCGAATACCGCCTTCCCATTGGTAACCTTTCCCGCCCCGCAGCAGTGAATTGGAGGTGGAATAACTATCACCGGAAGTGACACCACCGTTGTCGCCTGTGAAAATGACGATTGTATTTTTATCCAGACCCAGTTTTTTCAGTGCGTTTAAAACCACTCCGACTGCATCATCCATCGATTCAACTAAACCGGCATAAACAGGGTTATCCTGATGAATACGGTAAGGCAACCTGCTTTCCATGGCAAAGCCATTTTCAGCAATGCCTGTTTTTCCAGCCTTGTCACGGTACTTTTTCCACTTTGTATTGGTTGTTTGGATTGGACCGTGTACCGCATAGAATGACAGGTATGCTAATAACGGTTTGTCTTTGTTCTCTGTAATGAATTTTACTGTTTCGTTTGCAAGTCTCATTTCCAGATTCTCCCCTTTCGGTCCATCTGCAAGATTGGGATTTTCATACGGCGAAAAATACCCTCCTTTCGGGCTGCCAGCATCCCAACCGCCTTTATTAATATCAAATCCATGATCTTCGGGCCACGAACCTTTACTTCCCAAATGCCACTTACCGGCAAAAAAGGTTTTATAACCTGCTTGTTTCAAGGCTTCGGGAAGAGTGATATATTCAGTAGGTAAATTATGCACATAATCAGCGGGAAGTAATTTGGAATGGCGGTTCATTTTTCGCCAGTCTTCTAAGGAAGCTTCACCAATCCAATTAGTAATGCCATGCCGTGCCGGGAATTTCCCGGTCATAATGCTGGCGCGCGAAGGGCTGCAAACCGAACAGGCAGCATATCCATTGGTGAAAACCATGCCGTTTTTGGCAATCTTGTCGATATTTGGCGTTTCGTAGTATTTACTGCCCATGCAACTGAGATCGGTGTAACCAAGATCGTCTGCAAGAATAAAAAGTATATTGGGCTTTTTCTCAACCCCATTTTGAGAGAATGATAAAAAGGGTAACAACCCTAAACTTGCAGCTACTGAAAACCGACTGATAATTTTCATCAATAGATATTTATTATGGTGTTTTGATATATTCTTTAATGCTAAAAATAAAATTATGCTATCTCAAAAATATGAGATAGCATAATAATTCGGATATTAATAACCAGTATTTTGAACCAATTTGGGATTCGCTTTAATTTCGTTTAAGGGGATTGGAAAGCGGGTCATGTAATCTTTGGCACTTGACGCGCCTCTTGCAAGCGCTTTCGAAATCAGTTTACCCTGGCGGATCAGATCCATTCTTCGCATTCCTTCGGCGACAAATTCCCATCCGCGTTCATTTAGTAAAGCGTCGCGCATCGCATCTTTTGATGGAAAATTTGCAACAAGATATTCAGGGGCACCAGCTCTTTTCCTGATCAGGTTCAGCAGATCAACAGATTCCTGGGTAGGACCACTCACTTCGTTTAAGGCTTCAGCACGGTTAAGCAATACTTCTGCATATCTGATCATTGGTACATCGTTGCCATGACTTTCAGATACTGCATTTGGATCAGGAACATATTTAAAACAACGGACTGCCTTTCCTGCATCTTTAGGATCAAGCAAATTATGGATTTTCCCATTCGTTTCAGTATAGGCGAAAAGGAACCAACCCAATCGTTTATCATTAACATCATATGTTTTAACCCAATCGTTGTAAACGCAAAACATAGCGCCGTAATTCAGCCAGTTGGATTGAATCGGATAATTTGGTGGAAATGCATGTGGCATGTAATTATTCCCGTGAAGTGTTGTCAAAGCAGGACTGGTCAAAATGATCTCGTCGTTTACTTCATTCTGGACAGCAAACATATTTTTAAGGTCGCCACTAAACAATTTATATTTATTTAGGTCCATTACCTGCTTGTTGACATCAGCTGCCTTTTGCCATTGATGGGTATTCAAATAGAATTTGCCAAGCAAAGCGAGGGATGCTCCCTTGGTGGCTTTACCCCATAAACTCTGAGTAAGTGGTAAATCGGTTGCAGCTACCTGAAGTTCCTGTGAAATAAACGTATTAAACTCCTCATCCGTAGCACGTAAAGGTTCCATATTTAGTTCTGATGCTGTAGTAATCAGGGGAACCGGACCGAAAGATTCCCATAGGTAGTAATAATCTGCTGCCCGAATAAACCTGGCTTCTGCCTTGTATTGTTTTACTTTATCTGCAGATATTGATGTCACTTTGTCAATATTATCCAGCAATGAATTCGCATTTCTGATGCTTTCGTAATATTGTTGCCAGGGTGTTGAAAACATGGTAGACTGCGAATCCCACGAATATCCCATAAACAGGACAGCAGTCGATTCCAGACTTCCTCCCCATTCCCACATAATATCTCCCGGGAATTCATTGAGTAAATACATACGGTCCCGCATGCTTGCATTCACCTGCATATTGCTGTAAGATGCAACCAGAACACTGTTAATTCCTTCTTCTGTCTGCAAAAATGTTGCCGGATCATACTGGGTATATACTTCCTCTTTCAGAAAATCGCTGCAAGATGATAAAAGCAGAGAAACCATTGCAAAACAGACTATTCTGTTTAATATTCTATTTTTCATTTTTAGTTTGTGTTTTAATTAAAATGCTAAAAAGTAATGTTGGCTCCAATTCTGAAAACCTTTGAAAGCGGGTAGTTGTTGTAGCTACTCTTTGCAACAGAAGTACCATCGTCTGTTTGATTTGCTTCAGGGTCAAAACCATCAAATTTGGTAATGGTGACCAGGTTTTCTGCTGAAAAAGAGAGCAATACTGATTTAAACACCTTAAAATTGCCAAGTGGAACATTGTAACTTAGCGTTATGTTTTTTAATCGCATGAACGAGGCATCCTGTATTGTGAATGAGTTAATCATTTTACCATTGGCAAAATAAACAGCAGAATTTACGCCCGATGGATATCCGGTATTTGGATTTGCAGGCGTCCAACGGTTCACATAGTGTTCTGTCATGATATTCCGGTCGAAGTTGATCGGGAACATCGATTCGAGAACATTTGCATTAAAAGTCTCAACTCCATTAACGCCAAGTAAATATACTTCAAGATTGAAATTCTTGTACGAAAATGAGTTATTGAAACTATAAGTAATATCAGGGAACGGGCTACCCAAAATAACACGGTCGCTGGCATCAATCTTTCCATTTTTGTCATTATCCAGAAAAATTGGTTCACCAGGTTTAGCAGTTGGTTGGGCAGATTTAGCAATATCATCACCAACCTGGAAGATACCTGTCACTTCATAGCCGTAAAAAGCCCTCATTGGATAGCCTTGTCTTACCAGGGCAAAACCTGGAATATTGGCAACAATCCCACCTGTGATTATATCTCCAACATAGGAAGGTAATTCAACTACTTCATTTTTCAGCGTAGAAAAAGTCAGTGTGGTAGTCCATTGTAATTTGCCGGTTAGATTCCGGGTAGTTACCGACAGGTCGATTCCTGAATTCCTTACTGTACCGAAATTGGTGCGGATCGTTGAAAAGCCAGTTGACATTGGAACCGGTTTATTAAATAGCTGGTCAATTGAATTCTTTTTATAATACTCGAAATTCCCTGAAATCCGGTTGTCAAAAAGTCCAAAGTCAACTCCGTAATTGAATTCCTCGGTGGTTTCCCAGGTTAATGCCGGATTAGGAATCCTTGCAGGCTGTGCACCGCTTAGTATTGTACCGCCCAATACCGTATTTCCGCCGGCTACAAATGTTGAAATTGTTTCAAAATTACCAATCCCTTCATTTCCCATGCGGCCATACCCGAATTTTAACTTCAGGTTGCTTATTTGAGGAATTTTTTTCATGAAAGGTTCTTCACTCAATCTCCACCCGGCAGCCAACGATGGAAAGATGGCATATTTGTTCTCATCAGAGAACCTGGAGGTGCCATCACGTCTGATTGTAGCAGTAAGCAGATATTTTTCCCGGAAAGAGTAGTTTGCCCTTCCAATATAGGATTGCAATTTATAAACTGTTTTGGCAGTATTGACCTGATAAGTTAACGTATTTCCACTTTGCAGTAAGTTTGTATTAGTTACATCTGACAGAAATCCGGTAGCATAGGATCTTTGATAAAGGTTTTCGAATTTCTCCCAGGTTGATCCTCCCATCACTGAGATATGATGCCGGCCAAAAGTTTTCTCATAATTAATTAACCCTTCGGCTAACCAATATGTTGAATTGTTACTGTAAACATTTCCAATTCCACCGCTTGCCTTCCCTTTAATCGTGGTACGATCTGAATACTCATCATTTCGTGTATTAAAGATATCTCCGCCGAGCCTGGCCGTCACCTTTAGTCCGTTGGCTATTTTATATTCACCATAAGAATTTCCATAGATACGGTTATTTTTTTCCCGGAAATCATATCCATAAGCCAGTGCAACCGGATTATCCAGTGCAATGCTTGGATTTTTGTCATACTCACCATTTGCGTTCTTATTTGGACTCAGCCGGGGATCAAACATCAATGCCGCATTTAATGGGTCGGCATTTTCACCACCGCTATTACTTTCATTTGCTATTTTATCCTTAATGTTCAAACTCCCGTTCAGGTTAATCCCAAATTTAAATTTGTCATTCGGATTGATTTCCAGGTTCACCAGAACGTTATATTTCTTAATTCCTGAACTCACCATAATTCCATCCTGGTCCAAATACCCCAACGAGGTATAGTATTTCGCCTGCTTGGTACCACCACTGATTGATAATTGATGATTTGTAGCAAAAGCATTTCGCAACAATTCATTCTGCCAATCAGTACCCTTACCTGCTGAGGCAATCTGATCAGCTGTATAAGGTATTGTTTTACCTGCATCTTTACTGATATCGTTGATCATTTGCAGGTATTGAGTAGCATCTAACAAATCAAACTTATAGGATGGTGTTTGATAAGCCCCATAAGTGTTATAGGAAACCTGGGCAGTACCTTCCTTCCCTTTTTTTGTTGTAATTAATACAACTCCATTTGCAGCTCTTGTTCCATAAATAGCTGCAGCAGAGGCATCCTTTAATATTTCGATACTTTCGATGTCCGATGGATTAATATTTGAAGTATTGCCTCCAGGCAATCCATCAATAACAATAAGGACATTGTTACTACTATTAATCGAGCCGGCTCCGCGGACACTAATATTTAAAGATCCTCCTGGTTCTGCGTTGGCCTGACTGATATTCACCCCCGCAGCTTTTCCGGATAGAAGCTGAAGAGCATTGGTTGCCACTCCTTTAACGAAATCTTTGGAACTTACTGAAGTAACCGATCCGGTAATATCACTTTTTTTCATAGTACCATAACCTATTGCCACAACTTCTTCAAGTCCAACAGCTTCTTCTTCCATTGTAATGTTGAATGATGTTTTTCCGGTAATAGCAAATTCCTGCGCTTTCATTCCAACAAATGAAAATACAAGTATTTTTGTATCTGTAGGTACTGAAAATGCAAATTTCCCATCCGAATCAGTTACTGTCCCAATTGTTGTCCCTTTCGCTACAACACTAACGCCTGGCAATGAAATGCCTTTGTTATCTGCCACCCTTCCTGATACTCCCTTTTTCTGTGGTTGCTGTATCCCTTCATTAATTTTAATTTCATTGTTATCGGATGGTATTGTACGATTGGGTGTAACAATAATCTGCTTATTGTTTATTTCAAATTTAACGCCGGAATTTTGAAGAACATTCTCAAGAATCTTATCAACAGTAGCTCCTTCAATTTTAACATCCACTTTTTTGTCAAGATTTATTGTCTCATTCTTGTAAATAAAAACAAATTCACTTTGAGCCTCAATTTGTTTAAAAACATCAATTAAGGAAACCCTCTCCATATCCAAAGTGATTTTTTTGTTTTGAGAGTAACTTGAGGCCGAAAGGCTCATCATCCCGAAGAAGAAGGCCAAAATGGTTAATTTCATGACAAACAACATTTTTTTCATGCGACAATTTAAGCCGCATAATTCATAACGGTTTTTTTTCATACATTTGTACTGATTAAAGTAATTAAAGTAATTTGCGAATTTTAATCTTTGAAGTCATGACCGATGAATGTTGCTGCATTCATCGGTCTTCGTTTTTTGGGTGTCATCTCATAAGCAATTCATTTAAATTTAGTTACAAATAGTCTATTGTTAATTATCCTAGTTTTTTATTATTAAAACACCTTTTTCATTTTTCTCGTATCTTGCTTCCATCGTTTTTGCCAAGTACTGTATTACTTCGTCTATATTATCAGACAATACAAGTTTACCTGAAATTAATGTATTGGGCAATATGACCCCTTCTATAAGGATTTTCTTATGATAATATTTTTCCAAACGACTTACAACATTAATTAATGCTTTGTCTTTGAATATAAAGATACCGTCTTTCCATGAAATATAGTCGTAAAGGTTTACATTTCTGATATCTGAAGTTTTTGTTGCTGACGAATAAAAGCAGCCTTGCCCTGGGCTCAGATTCTTCTCAGTCAAACCAAATAATTTACTTTTTTGCGACACAACCACCTTACCTTCAACTAAAACAGTTGAGGCAATTTGCTCATCTTCGTAAGCCGAAATATTGAAAACTGTTCCCAAAACCTTAATATCAACAAAATCGGTCTTTACTATAAATGGTTTATTGGGATTTTTAAAAACTTCGAAATATCCTTCCCCTTTCAAATAAACCTCTCTGTTTTTATCGGAGAACTCAGCAGGGAATACCAAGCGGCTACCAGAATTTAATTGCACGCGCGTTCCGTCACTTAAAATAATACTGTGCCGGCGTCCAAATGGAACAATTATTTGATTTATAGTCTCAGTTTTTGAATTATTGAGATTCTCAAGCCTTTCTTCCTGTTTATCATTCTTAACAATGATCTCTCCTCCATTAGCGCTATATTCAATCAGCGAATCTTTCTCACTCAATTTATGCGTTGAACCATCAGAAAGGATGATCAATGCTTCTTGATCATTTACAACTGTCTTTGTTGCTGCAATTTCTTCCAGCGAATCTTTGGTATGAAGCTGATATGTAAAAATTGAACTTGCAAGAACGAAGATAAAAACGGCAGCGACTTTCCAAAAATCGTGAGAAATAAACTGATTAAAAGTAAATCTCCTGTTTTGACTCGAATATTCTTTAATGTTGTGCCAAATTGCAGTGACATCATTCGGTTGCATGGTTTTCTGATCAGAAATATTGGCATTTACAAATTCAACAGCATAAGCAATTGCCTCCCGTTGACCCGGAAATTCTTTATCAAGAACATCTAACTGGTTTACCAAACCATAAGTGTCCATAACCAAATTAAGAAAAGTTTCATTTTGAAGAAGTGAAACAAAATCGATGTCATTTTCTTTTCTCATAACAGTATTAAATGATTGAAGGCTGATTTTATAGACAAAAATTTAATCATTTTTTCACACTCTAGTGACAACAAATTTGCTTAAATAGTATATCGCAATAAATTTCAATACATTAGATTTAAATGAAAGCTCCAAAATATTTGGGCATTATTGGTTTTGGCGTTTGGAACACCAAAAAATTGCATAATTGTTAAAGTAATGAGTGGGAAAAGAAAAGGAGAATCTGTGTTTTACAATTGATCGATTTCCTGACCAATTTAAGTGACCGATAAATTAATGTTCTGGCAGAGGCAATATCAATTTCAAGTATTTCTGCAATCTTTTTATAATCAAATCCTTGTGAATACTTCAGAAAAATGGCTTCTTTCTGATAATCCGACAGTACATTTAGTGCTTTTTCGATTATTTTGGTGCGCAACTGTTCTTCTTCTGAGGAAACGATAGACTGTTCTGAACTCATTTCGTTCTTTTCATCACCAAAGGAAATTGACTTGGCAATATCCATTCTCCGGTTTTTTGACCTTAATTCTTCGAGCAATTTATTACGGAACGATTTAAACAAATAGACAGACGTTGAATCAGAGAGTACCAATGTATTTCTCTTGTCGATAAGCTGTATAAAAACCTCTTGAATACAATCCTTTACTAGATATTCATCTCCATGAATTTTAAGTCCATAGGAGAATAGTTTATGAACATACAGGTTGTAAAGCTTCGATAATGCATCATCATCGCCGCTTTTAAATCTATGCCACAATTCATTTGTTCCCTGATTTACCATTAATGTTAGTTACACTTATTTCTGGAGAAACAAAAATAGCTTATTCCATTACAGAACCAACAACAAAAACAATAACAGGCATTTCTGGAAAGATTTCCTCTAAAACACTTTCGTTTTTTAGTCTAAAAAGATTTTTTTATGAAAAACTAGTCTTTCAAATTTCTCTGCAAATGTAATATCAAGTCTTGCTGGTTCATTACGAAAAAATATGTGACGTGCAGAATAGGTGCTTAAATGGTCATTATTCAAAGATTTACCAATCTCTTTTAACCGCAAACTGGTGTACCTTAATAACTCATGTGACTTAACTTTAGCCTCCATTGGTGTTCCATTTTCGGTTAAGTATGAAGAATGAATTGATCGTTTGCCTTGTTCGTATTTCTCCATCTCTTTATTCTCGTTTTTATCTGTGCAAGTGTTAGACTAATTTTCGCATATCCATGGCAGTCCCCATTTACAGAAAGCGGCAGTTGAGTATCCCGCAGCTTTTAATACGGAGGCTAACGTATGGCTATCTTCAAATGCCTTATAAAACTGATTGTTTGATAGTTCATCTATTTAATTGTTTTATTCCTTGTAATCCGTGTTATTTGGCACCAGTCCCAAACTACCCAGAAAATCCATGCAAGCGGCTTTTACATTATAATTTCTTCCTTCCATTTTGTAAACCGATTGAATAGTTCCGATAAATGGCTGTTTGTTCTTTTCATAGAGCAAAAAATTAATGGCCATGAGCGAGAGATCCATATTCTCGCTGGCACAATATTTTTTCAGGTTTTCCTCGGCTGATTTATTACCAAAATTATTATAAGCGATGGCAGAGGCTGCAACAGAAACCGGAAGATATGAATCATTCATAGACTCAATTATTGCCTTGGAAAATGTTTTTAGATCAACCGGATTTTGAGACCGTAAGCCTAAAATTGCCCAGTATCGTACAATTTTGTTGGTACTTGAAAGCAATTCGATTTGTTTGGTGACAATGCCTTTTCCCCGAAATCCGGATAAAGAAGCTGACTCGTAAATTTCAGCTACCGGATAATTTTTATTTACAAGTCGAAACTCGTAAGGAGATGTGGTTTCTGAAATTAACCCGATTTCATATTCCGGGAGAAACAATACATCACGTGCCTGGATGACTTCCGTTTTTAACTGACTTCTCATTTTTTCAAGAACTAATTTGTAAGAAGGATCGTTAGCCAGATTTTTGGTTTCCCACAAATCTTTTTCGATATCGTAAAGAGATTCAGCCGGACGATCTTCGAACAGGCTTTTCTGTAGCGGATTAAGTTTATTTTCAGCCAGGTCTTTGCGCATCTGTTGCTTGATTTCTCCAATTTCCATATAGCGAATGTACCGGACTTCAGGCATAAAAGGCATAAAATTTCGTGAATACATGTATTTCCCATTGGTTACACTGCGAACCAAATCAATCCCATTATCCGAGCGGTCGGCTGATAAAACCAGGTGGTCAGCCTTTTTGGAGCGATTTTTACCCATTAATATTCTTCCGGTTAAATAATCCGGCACACGACCATCGGCAAGGCTAATTAATGTTGGTGCCAGATCTTCAAAATCAATCAGTTCATCGGTAACGACTCCGCTGGTTCCCCAGGGTGACAAGTGCTTATACATTTCAGGAAACCAGATTACAAAAGGAACACGATATCCAAGGTTAATTCCATTTGTTTTTCCTCTCGGAATGCCTTCGCAATGATCACCGTAAAAAAAGATAATCGTGCTGTCTTTCAAATGATCTTTCTCCAATCGGGCCAACAATTCACCAATTTTGTTGTCTGTTAGTTTGATCGAGTTGTAAACCCTGGCAAATTGCTTGCGCATTTCCTGTGTATTGTTATAAAAAGGAGGCATCTCAAAATCATTATCCCCAATCCGGTCCTTCTCCGGAAGTTCGTCGATCACATTCTTCAGATACCATGAATAGGATTCAGTCATCGTTCGGGACTGATGTGAATCAATAAAATTAAATACAGCGAAGAATGGTTGTCCTGCCTTGCGGTTCCACCAGCCAGCCTTTACGGAACTTTCGTTCCATGCTTCCTGGGTGAATGCTTTGACATTGCCTACATTATAATCTGTCTTTACATTGTTGGTGGTATAATAGCCTTCTTTTTGCAGATAGTAAGGAAATCCTTTGATAAACGCTGGAATGGGGTAATTGCTCCGGTGGTTCCCGGTTCCCATTTTATAGGTTTTTACACCTGTTATTATACACGAGCGGCTTGGCGAACAAACCGTGCCGGTTGAAAAGGCATTTGTAAACCGGACCCCTTCGCTGGCCAGGCGATCAATAACCGGGGTCCGTGCGTCTTTATTTCCATAACATCCGATAAATTGAGGTGATGTGTCTTCAATGGTAACCCAGAGAATGTTTGGTTTGTTTTGGGCAACTATAACCCCACCCAAAAGGAAAGGAAATAACAGAATCTTTTTAAACTGATCCATAATGTGTTTATAAATATGGTTTACTATAATTTTATTGAACCGGATCGTAATCTGTATTTTCTATCCAGCCAGCTTTTAACTTTTCGCCTGATATAAATCGGTTGTAAAAATTCCGGGTATCTTCCGAATACGGATAAGTATCGAAAATATCGCCCTTGCCAAACATGCGCGGGTCTCCATCCTTTTTAAGTTTCTTCGTCATTTGTTTGATCAGCTTGCTCTTAACGGCTGCATATTCCGGTTTTTGAGCCAGATTTTCCAAACATTCCTGGTTATTTGATACCTGGTATAACTCTTCACCTGCGAATTTACCGAAGCTTAGGTCCCAATATTTACTTTTCCCCTTCATTCGCCGGTCATTCAGTATAAATGATTTGGTGGGTGAACCATCACAATCCATGTAGCCGGTTTCCGGATTTCCGGCGGGCCAACGTTCGGGATGATAATTCCGGAGGTAAAGAAATTCACCGGTTACAATCCCCCGTATCGGGTAACCCTGATCATCGGGTCTTCCCAAATCGGTGCGCTCTTTGCCAATAACCATGTTGTCGCGGAATTTTCCTTTTTGTGTTCCTGAAAATAAAGGGATAAGGCTTTTTCCTTCCAGTTCCTGCATTCCGCTTTTATCCGGTTTTATACCTGCCACATCCAGGAAAGTGGGTGCAAAATCGGTAAAACTGACAAAATCGTCAATCGTCCGACCTGGATTCCGGATGCCTTTGGGCCACATAATAGCCAGTGGCAGGTGATTTGAAAGCATAAAAGCGTTTCCTTTTACGCGGGGGAAAGGCATACCATTATCTGCTGTAATTATAACGATTGTATTTTCGAGCAGCCCTTTCTCTTCCAAAATCTTGAGCATTTTTCCGATGTGTGAATCAAAGTATTCAATTTCGTAGGCATAGTCAAGGAGATCGTTCCTGACGGTATCATTGTCGGGCCAGAAACCAAACACTTTATCAATCTCTGAAGTTGATTTACCTCCTTTTAAAGCTCCTGCCTTAAACTCGTAAGGACGATGAGGTTCGGTACTTCCAAACCAGAAACAGAAAGGCTTTCCTCCCTGATTATCATTTAAAAAGGCTTCAAAATTGGCTGCATAATCAATATTGGATATGAACTTTGCCGGAGGTGTTGTTTTGATTGAGCTCCAGGCAGGTCCCAGTAATTCGCGTTTTTTACCATCAATTATTCCAGGATCTCCGGGTGCCCAGCCTTTGGCTGTATAACCTACCTTGTAACCATTTTCGATGAGGCTTTCAGCATAGGTCTTAAATTTCGCCGGAAAGAACGGTACATGATTGGCAGCGGCTTCAAGTTGCCATGAATTTCTGCCGGTCAGGATACATGAACGTGAGGGGGCGCATTTCGCATTTGGCGTAAACGCGTTGGTAAACAAAACACCCTGCCGGGCAACCTGATCGAAAGCAGGCGTCTTCACCCATTTACATCCGTAAGCCCCTGTATGCGGAAATGACTGGTCGTCTGCAATACAAAACAGGATGTTAGGGCGGGATGTTTCGTTGAGAATCGAAGTTTTCGTTGTCGACTGACCGGGAAAAGCTGCTGCAATTAAGTACGGAATTAAAGCAATTGATTTATTCATTTAGTAAGGATTGTTAATTTGCGAATGAGATTTCAAACAATTGTAAATATTACAAGCATAACAATACCATTCCTTTTAAATTAATTAAAAATCAGGCACTTAAAATATATTAAGACGCCCATAATGATTTAAATCCTGGAATCCTGTAAAAAAACTGATGCAGGAATAATCTCTTTGCTGATTGAAGGACTGCTCCACTGAAAATCGAGCAAAGGTTTTTTACCGGCTTTATTCGTATAATACAGTTTGAAAGGATGCAATCCGGCTTTCAGTTTTATTTCGCCCTTACGTTCTGTACCACTTGCATAACCAAAATCTGCATCGATAACAGTAGCATCATGAATACGCAGGACGGCTCCCTGGTCGGCACTCAGGAAAAAGGCGTATTCTCCATCCGCAGGAATCTTTATATATCCTGCAAAGAAAAGTGATTGATAATCAGCTTTATTTACATTCGTATTTGGACGGTCACTCGTTCCTTTTCCAGAAGGTGTCAATGTAGCAACATCAGGAACCCAAAGGAAATTACCTTTGAAGGCCTTCCATGCAATGCCTTCTTTCGTTTTTGCAACTTTAGCTGCCGGAACAAGCTCATTGTCATACGGACGTTTGGCTGATTCATTCGGACGGCGCGATTGCAGCACCTTATCTTTCATCTGTTGCTGAATGATTTCCATACCTGAATTTCTGGCCAAATTGTTTGCCTGATGTGGATCTTTCGTAATATCAAAAATTTCGAAATTATCGCTGTGAGAAATTATATTGTAACGAATTCCAACATAGTTATTGATTCGGATCATTTGCATTTGTTTGCGCTCCCTTCCCCGATGTCCAGGTAAAAATTCATCATAGGTTGGAGTTTTATCTCCTCCAGAATATTCAACATAAACAAAACTTTCCTTTTGTTTACCAGAGCCTGTAAGTGAAGGAAGCAATGAAACACCGTCAGTTACTGCAGGGGCGGGTACTCCTGCCATCTGAGCAAAAGTAGGCAGCCAGTCATAGGATGAGCTTGGTGTTTTAACCACTCGTCCAACAGGCAAATGACCCGGCCAGTAAGCAAGCGCTGAAACACGTACACCGCCTTCGAGCACATCGCGCTTGATACCATCAAACGGACCAAAATTATTAAAGAAGTTTGGTTCAAAATCTTCAACCAGGTATGATTCTCTTGACGGACCGTTATCTGTAGTAAACACAATCATTGTATTATCGTCAATTTTAAGATCTTTTAGAAGTTGAATAAGATCTCCAACAGCACTGTCGATTCGTCGTGTACTTGTTGCATAACGTTTGTAGACATTAGGCCAGGCCACTTCAGAAGTAGCTGGGTTTTTGTCATTATCGTAGGTTTCATTGGCATAATCGGGATGAATCCATGAATCGACAACTCCCGAAGCAGTATTGATCATTTGCCCAGGTTGGCCAAGCCATTGCAAACCACCTTTTAGGCCGCCACCTTCAGGATAGGCCTGTGTTGGCAATTCGCAAACAGCATGAGGTGTGTCGTAAGCCAGGTAAATGAAAAAAGGTTTGTCCGATTTCTTTTCCTGCTTTTGTTCTATAATCCATTTTTTGGCGGCAGCTGTCCATAGGTCAGCTGTATAACATTTGTCCAGATCGTCAGCAATGTTTTTGCGGTTTTCGTACACTTCTTTTTTTCCCCGGTAAACACCTTCCTTAGGATAATGTTCGTGTCCATCCCGGTGACGCATGTATCCTAAATAATATTCAAATCCCCGGTTTAGCGGATGTGCGATCCAATCCGATTCGTTATTACCTGTTTCCTGATCAGATTTATTTTCGCCCAGTCCTGGCAGTCCCCATTTTCCAAAAATAGCAGTTGAGTAACCAGCAGTTCTTAACACAGTAGCCATGGTATGGTTGTTTTCAAGAGCCTTATCAAACTGATTGTCGCGTACATTTGCATGGCCTTGATGTTGTCCCAGCATAAGGGATGCCCGTGAAGGTGCACAAACCGGAGCTGGACAATAATGGTTGGGCAACTGAACTCCTTGTTTTGCGATCAAATCCAGATTTGGTGTTTTGATACTGGGTTCGCTCCGAACATTAAGTTTAGAACGCTGATTTTGAAACTGAAATCCAAGATCGCCCCATCCCAGATCATCAGCCAGAATGAAAATAATGTTCGGTTGTTTGCTAATTTGAGCTTGAATTTCCTGGCCTGAAATTACCCCCGTGGCGCAAGTAGCAAGTAAAAGCTTAATATAATTTGATTTCATATTATTTACCATAACCCGGATTTTGCACTAATGCAGAATTTGTTTGAAGAGCAATTGTTGGAATTGGCCAAAGGTAATCCCGGTCTTTGTTAAATTTGCGAGTACCGAATTTCACACCCAGATAATTAAATATATCGGCGTTCATTACTACCTCAGCGGTGCGCCAACGACGGATATCGAAGTAATACATACCTTCTCCTGCTAATTCAATACGACGTTCGTGACGAATTTCCTGACGCATTTGTTCTTTAGTTAGACCGGGCGTAAATTCAGGCATTTTTGCACGAAGGCGAATCAACTTAAGTGCGTCATAAACACTTTGATCAGGTCCAACGGCTTCATTTTGAGCTTCGGCATACATTAAAAGAACGTCAGCATAGCGAAGGAAAATATAATTAAGTTCTGACTGATTATCTGCTTTTATGGCAGCAGGTACTTCGGTATCTTTGTAAACCGTATATTTTTTTTGACCGTAACCGGTTCTTGGATATGTTGTTGGAGTCACTGTTGCCCCTTTATATTTTGCTCCCGGATAATTAATTGAAGCATAAAAACGAAGATCACGATTTACATAAGGGTTTTTTGCATCATATCCTGATGTTGGATCGATAATCGGTTTGCCGTTTGCCATATAAAAATCATTTACCAAATCAGCCAGTGGGGCAACAGTGTTAAAAGCATCAAGGATGATATCCATACTATGCACAAACTCTGGAAATTTATATTGCAAATCAAAGATTACCTCAGAGTTACCTTCATTCTCGAAAAAAAAGGTTCCACGAGGGTCTGGAAAAAGAGTATATGCTTTCAGATCAATTACTGATTTGGCAGCTGCCGCTGCTTCAGTCCATTTACCTGCCCATAACAATGCTCTGGCTTTCATGGCATAAGCAGCACCTTTGGTTGCCCTTCCTTTATCAACCACTGCATACGATGCTGGCAACTCGACAGCAGCTTCATCCAAATCCTTGATAATCTGTGAAAGAATTTCATCAGCAGAATTACGTGGTAAATTGGCCTGTTTTTCGAAATCAGGAGCATCAAGAATTAGTGGAACTCCACCATATAAAACCCATAGCTGCGTGTAAAAAACAGCCCTTAGGAACTTACTTTCGGCGATAAACCTTTTTTTCAAAGCGTCTGATAAGGATGTTACCGGGATACTTTCAATTTTAGATAATAGGGTGTTAGCGCGACCTATTCCGGCGTAACATTGTCCCCAACAGTTATTTATTACTGTAGAATTTGCAGCATCCTGAATACCAGTTGCAATAAAGTCGAAACCATTATTATTCTGATAGGTGTATGCATTGGGTGTAGCGTCTTCAAAGAATATTGCATTTGACCCACTTAACAATGAGTTACCAAGAAGACTGGCATATGTTGCATTTACTGCAGCCTCGGCATGTTCTTTAGTCTTAAAAAATGTTTCCTCGGTGAATCTGTCAGTTGGTTCAATATCCAGTATTGAGGAGCAGCTCAACAAAGTAAGTCCCAAGCAAATCGTTAAAATATATTTCTCCATTTTTTTAATATTTTTAAATTTAAATTATCTAATCTAAAAGGAAATGAATTAGAAAGAAAGATTTATACCTAAAGTTATTGTCTTAGCATTAGGATAATCCACACCATCTTTGGTTAATAGTCGTTCTGGATCTGTTAATTTAAAATTGCTAAATGTAAGATAATTCAATGCGTTAGCATAAACTTTTAGGCTATTCAAACCCACGTGTTTGATCAGATTTACAGGAAAATTGTAACTAAGCTGAATATTTTTCATTCGAAGATAGGATGCATTGCTCACCCAAAAACTAGAAGTCTGAAAATTAAATGGATTACCCGATCCCGTTGTTAAAATAGGAAGTTTAGCATCCGGTTTTTCTGGTGTCCACGAATCGGTTAACCAGTTACGGGTTACTCCAGCACCATTATTGTATGGTTTTGAAAGATTTCCAGTATAAATTGTATTCAGACCCGATACGCCCTGAAAAAAAGAAGTCAGTTGGAAGTTTTTAAACTCTAGTCCCAGGTTAAAACCATAAGTGTAACTTGGAATTACTGATCCGATTACTTTACGATCGTTATTGTCAATTTTTTTATTATCATCCAAATCCTTAAATTTTAAATCGCCTGGTCTTGTAATAGAGTTTTGGACAGGACTGGCTGCAACCTCTTCTACACTTTTGAAGATACCTATTGCTTCAAGACCAAAGAATGAATCAATTGGATCACCTTCCTTCGTAATTCGATTCCCTGTATAATATATCTGTCCATTTAGGTTTTCAACATTGTTTTTTACACGCATTACATTACCTCCAATGTTGTATTTTACCTGACCAATTCTATTGCTGTATTGTCCGGATAACTCAAAACCTTTATTGGAAACTGAACCAATATTTTTGAATGGCCCACCCAGATTTCCCACTTGAGCCGGAATCTGAATTTGCCTTAAAATTCCTGTTGTCAGATTATTGAATACATCTATTCCGAAAGTTAAACGGTTATTAAATAATCCGCCATCTAATCCGATATTTGTCATTGTGGTTGTTTCCCACGAAATTTTCGGATCGCTAACAGAGGTAATAGCTGCACCGCTCACAACAGCGTTGTTGAAGTTATAGTTTTGTCCTATTGATACGGCATCAACATAACTAAACAGCGCAATCATTTGGTTGCCAAGCTGTCCCCACGAAGCGCGAAGTTTCAGATTCGAAATTTGTTTAATGTCTTTCATAAATCCTTCTTCGTTGATACGCCACCCGATTGAAACAGAGGGAAAAAGTCCCCACTGGTTTCCTTTTGAAAAACGAGAAGAGCCATCGTATCTAAAGTTACCTTCGAGTAAATATTTATCTTTATAGCCGTAATTTACACGTCCGAAATAGGACATCAGTGATGATTTTGCCGAAGTTCCTGAAACCAATGGGTTTGTACTTCCTGCACTAAGTTCTGTTAGTTCGTTTCCCAGATAACCTTGGTTTTGTGCACTAAAATTTGAACTCTCGAAGGTTTCAATACTAAAACCCAACAATGCACTTAAGGCATTATTTCCTGCGGCTTTGCTCCAGTTCAGCGTGTGGAAATTAGTTAAATTCAGGTTATTGAAATTTCGCTGAATAACACCTCTTGCGGGAATATTACCCATAGGACTGATAACTCCTGTGCTTGTGTTGGTGAGGTAAATGACTGGATTTGCAAATTTTTCGTTCATAAAATAAAGGTTTGCAGACCCAGTCACCTTATAGAAAACATTAAAGGGAAGTTTAAATTCAACATAGGCAGAAGCCAGTGTTCTCTGCGATTTATTTGTATGAGAGCCTTCGTAGGCCAATGCATAAGGATTACGGAAGAAATTATGGCCAGGAACCCTAACCCATTGATCTGCATACGTTCCATCTTTGGCCAATGGTGCCTGCATAGGAAGTCCCCGGTATATTAAACCCATCAAGCCACCTTCACCATTACCATCGTTTGTTGTATAACCACTTTCTGTATTGATCCAATAATTGCTCATAAGATTTGCACCAATTTTTACAGATTTGGTTACTTCAGAGGCAAGGTTTATATTAATGCTATATTTTTTTGCATAAGTGTTTAAAAGAATACCATCCTGATCAAGATAGCCCAAAGAAGCGGAAAATATTGTTCGTTCAGAACCTCCGGAGAAACGCAGATTGTGTTCCTGAATCGGGGCGTTTTTGAACATGACATTCATCCAGTTGGTATTTGCGTATTTCCATGGATCCGAACCTGTTGCCACTCCAGCCTTGTACTCATCAACTAAGGTTTGTGCATATTCAATTGGTTTGCCTTCGTTGGTAAGTGCTCTATTTTTTCCTTCCATGTATTCAACAGCATTAGTCACAATGTTGTCAGGAACTTGCATAATACTTTGTGACCCCATATATGTGTTGTAATCTATTTTAAGGCTTCCTTTTTGACCCGTTTTAGTTTTAATCAGAACAACTCCATTTGCCGCCCGGTTTCCATAAATAGCTGACGAAGCAGCATCTTTTAGAATAGAAATACTTTCAATGTCGGAAGGATTGACGTCGCGAAGATCGTATTCAATTCCATCAACCAATACCAAAGGATTGGCGTCACTCATTGTTCCTATCCCGCGAATACGAATTGTTCCTCCATCTGCACCTGGACGACCGGAGGTTTGATTCACATATACACCAGTTGCACCCTGCAATGCCATTGTAGCATTTGTAATTGGTCGGTTCTCCAGATTTTTTTTGTCTACAGTTGCAATAGAACCAGTCAGGTTAACTCGTTTCTGAACACCATACCCAATAGCGACAACTTCTTCGAGACCAATTGACTCTTCTATTATAGATACATTTACAAATGATTGCGTTCCCACCTTTACCTCCTGCATTTTCATCCCCACAAACGAAAACTGTAAAATGGCATTTTCAGGAATATTAAGTAATGAGTAATTTCCGTTGCTATCCGTTATTACTCCCATTGTAGTCCCCTTTACAACAACCGAAACGCCGGGAAGTGTTGCACCTGATGAGTCGGTGACTTTACCTTTAACCGATCTTTGTTGTTGTTGTTGTGCACTTGACTTTTCGGATTCATTAATTGAAAGAATGATTTGCCGGTCATTGATCGTATATTCGACATCAGTATCTGTAAATACAGCATCTAATATTTCATTGATCGATTTATCCTTTAAATCTACAGAGACCTTTTTGTCAAGTTTAACCACCTTGTTGTTGTAGAAGAAGAAAAACTCAGATTGATTTTCAATTATCTCCAATGCGGAGACGATACTTGATTGTACAATCTTCATGTCCATTCTTT
>Ga0209512_1001880_pt1 | contig 24066 bp, 18 predicted proteins | sample frozenSSSSmetaG_FD_184142 | JGI IMG/M metagenome (GOLD analysis project Ga0209512, IMG submission 184142) | Glacier valley bacterial and archeal communities from Borup Fiord, Nunavut, Canada, to study Microbial Dark Matter (Phase II) -... | ecosystem: Environmental > Aquatic > Freshwater > Ice >...
TCCATCATCACAAAGAAATACATCTAAAGTACTTCCTTTCGGCAAATCTTGTTCAAATAGATTTTGAAGGCAATTTCTTGTTTTTTCTTTTCTGTTATGACAGGCTATGAGAACTGCGGCTTTCAATTTATAAAGGGGAATAGTTATGATTAAAAAGAGTAATGTTTGGTGTTTTTGACTTAAGCCTAAAATTTAGAGCTAATTGCATAAACATGGAAGATGAATCAATAAAAATTTATGTGTATTTGCTTAACTGCACGTACCAAAATAATATTTTGAATACCTTTCCCTTCGACTGCGCTCAGGGACCGAATTTAAGTTTAAAGCCTAGGGAGAGGGAGGGAATGCGGCGGTGCCGCATTCCCTCCCTCTCCCTTTAAGCCAAAATTGACCGGAGGCTGAGCACCGGTTGGTGAGCTCGTCGAACCAAGTCGAAGCCTGATTGAACATACGTGCAGGTATCCGAATACACATATTAAAATTTCACAGAATCTTCAAATTTTCACTTCCTTAAAACTTTCTAGATTCTCCAAAAACCATTGATAGGTTCTTTGGATTCCAACTTCGAGTTCAACTTTCGCTTTCCAACCCGCTTGCTCCATTTTAGATACATCCATTAACTTTCTTGGTGTTCCATCTGGCTTACTTGAATCCCACTTAATTTCACCAGTATGTCCTACTATCTTTTGTATTAACATAGCTAACTCTTTGATAGTAAGATCGGTACCCGTTCCAACATTATATAAGTTGTCCTCAAACTTGTTTTCTAAAGCAAATACCACTGCATCGGCTAAGTCATCTACATATAAAAACTCGCGCATAGGACTGCCTGAACCCCATAGTTCTACAGGCTCACTACAAGTGGTTCCATTTCTTTCACCAGCCAATTTAGCCTCATGAAATTTCCTCATCATGGCAGGAAGTACATGGGAAGTATTCAAATCAAAATTATCATTAGGCCCATATAAATTGGTAGGCATTAAAGAGATGTAATCCTTTCCAAATTGTTTCCTAATGGCTTCGCAGGCTTTCACACCTGTGATTTTTGCTACTGCATACCATTCATTCGTCGGCTCCAAAGGCCCTGTTAAAAGATACTCCTCCTTTAATGGCTGGGGAGCTAACTTAGGATAAATGCAGGACGAGCCTAAGAAAATAAACTTTTGCACATCTGCTTTCAGAGATGAGTCTATGAGATTATTCTGAATCTGCATATTCTCCATCAAAAACTGAAATGGGTAATTACTATTTGCCAGAATCCCTCCTACTCTTGCTGCTGCATCAATTACTACAGCTGGCTTTTCTTGAGAAAAAAAATCAGAAACAGAAAGCTGATTTCTGAGATCCAGTACTTTTGAATTTCTTCCAATAAGATTCGTATATCCTTTAGCTTCCAGTGCGTTCCAGATAGCAGAACCTACCATACCTCGATGGCCAGCGACGTATATTTTAGAATCTTTATTCATTTCAATTTTTTAATAATTCAATTTTTAATCGAATCAATCATTACAAATTCAAACCAATTCCGGCTTCTCTTTTTCCAATCTTTCGAAAACCTTTTTAACATCCTGCGCCTTCTCCTTTTTCAAAATCAGAACGGCGTCTGAAGTTTGGATCAAAATAGTATTTTTCAGCCCCATAAATTCAGTGTGAATTTCAGTACCAATTACCATATTACCCTTTGAGTCTATAGGATGCCCAATTTTTTTAAAGTAATCATATATGGACTCAAAAGAGCCCATATCAGACCAGGAAAAATATGAAGGCACCAATTTAATTTTTTTACTTCTCTCCATTACTCCATAATCAACAGAAATGGAGGGGATTTGAAGTGAAAGTTCTTTATCTAAAAAGCCGTTTTTAGATTCATCATAGGCAATTCTAGATTTCTCAAAAACCACAGGTTCAAAAGCTTTTAATTCTTCAAGGAAGACGCCTGCTTTAAAACAGAATATGCCCGAATTCCAGTAAAAGTTTTTTGCTTTGATAAAGGATTCAGCAGTCTCTTTGTTAGGTTTTTCACGAAAGGATTTCACATTTTCACCTTCCGCTTCTATATACCCAAACCCTGTTTCTGGTTTTGTGGGATTAAGGCCGAAGGTTACAATCAATCCATCTTTCGCCAATTTGATCCCTCTACTGATCGAGTTATTGTATTCCTTTCCTGTTTCAATCAATTGATCAGAGGGAGTAACAAATAGAATATCATCCGAGTCTGCAGAAAATGCAGCAAATGCTATCGCAGCAGCTGTATTTCTCGGGCAGGCTTCAATAATTTCTGAATAGTCTTGAACACCTGCTACTTCCAAATTTTTTCTCGATAATTCAAAATTATCAGAATTACCCACTACCAATACTACATCGCAAAATTCTTTATTTCTTAAAACTGTCTTTTGAAATAAGGTCTCTCCACCAAATAATGGCAAGTATTGCTTGGGTTTTGATTTTCGGGAGAGGGGCCAAAGTCTAGATCCAACTCCACCAGATAGTATTACATTGATAATTTTCATTTTAAAAATTTAACTATTTAAAAATCAAAGGAATAATTACACTTAGCGGCAAACATTTGCTGTTGATTTAAATTCAGTTTTCAACTGCTTCTACACAGCTTCGCTCTTTCAGTCCCATTCTCAATTAAAATCAAATCAAAAAACAAAAGATAAAGTCTTATTGATTGAAATTCTAATAGCACGAACGAAACCTAGCTCGTCTCTAACTTACTCTTTGCATAAAAGAGGCTTAGATTTCCCTAAAGGTATATTGCATCATAAATGAGCCTTAGAGCAAAAATTAAGGGGATTTTCTTAATTGATACTAAACAAAGATAGGCAACTGAGTAGCTTTTGTACTCATTTTTTATTCAATTTTTACTCGGAATTTTTATATACTTAAAATTGTATTTTAGGCAATCTCAAATGATTCAAGTTAAGTCATTTAATCAAAAATGTAACCAAACCATAAAGCTTTGGTTTACTGTGTTAATAGAATATCTTACTGTAGATACTCACTACACTATGTGGGGTTTAAGTACTAACTAGGTATGATTCCAAGTAGCATTTAGATTATTGATACAAGAAAATTTAAAATGAAGCAATCTAAAATTGATAACGGATGGGGATTCTAATTACCTCATCCCCCATACAGAAAACTATAGATTAGGAGAGAAAAGATGTTTAGACTCTGAGAGATTTGGATTTAGGAGGAATGGAAATAATGCCATTTTTAAATCAATGCCTACTTCATGTATAGGTAAAAAAAATCGCAAACCTGAGTTTGCGATTCAATGATCTAAGCACATAAGCTGATTTCAGCAATCAGCTAGAAGATTAACTTCTCCTCAATGCCCTCTTCCACCAAGGCAACTGTACTTCTTCGTGGTAACCGTATGAATTATTACCATAGCCATAACCGTAACCATAACCATAGCCGTAACCATAACCTTTGTCAATATGAACATCGTTTAGAATTCCATAAATCTTTGACACGCCGCCTTTTTCCACAAGATTATTTAATATCTGAGTATTCCCTTTCATAGAATAACCTTGACGAAAAACAAAGAAATTAATATCAGAGAAAGCGAAAAGCTCTTTGGTCTCAGAAACAAGACCTACTGGTGGACAGTCAAAAATAACCACATCATAGGCCTCCTTAATTTCCTTAACTATTTGTCCAAACTTTTCCTGTAACAATAGCTCTGCAGGATTTGGAGGAATGGGTCCGGACAAAATAATGTCCAAATGATCATTTTCAGTTGATTTAACGACATTTTGCCAAGGAGTATTAGTACTTAGACAAGTACTCATTCCAACATCATTAGGAAGATTAAAATCTTCAGCAATTTTTGGCTTGCGTAAATCCAAGCCTATTAAAATCACTTTTTTTCCCAATAAGGCATAAACTGAAGCCACATTGATAGAAACGAAAGTCTTTCCTTCACCTGAAACAGACGATGTAAAAAGTATAGAAAGACTATCACTTCCTGGACTGAGGTAGGACATATCAGCTCTCAGGGATCTGAAAGATTCAGTAACTGTGGATCTTGGATTGGTCAGTACAGGAATGTTATCTTCAGCCAGATTTCTTCCAATCATGCCAATTAGTGGCACCTTAATTTGTTTTTCCAGCTCCTTGGGATCTTCGATTTTATTATTCAAAAAGTCCTTGATCGTTATAAAACCTATTGGAATGATAAAACCTAAAATCATCCCAATCAAAAGATTTTTCGTTCTTTTTGGAGCTATCGGACCTTGGCCTGCTTTAGCATAATCCAAAATTGCATTCTTAGGCATATTAGATGCTTTAGTAATTTCAGACTCTGCCTTTTTCTCCAATAGGTAAACGTAGATGTTTTCGTTAATGGTGAATTGACGTTTTATTCCCAATAAATCTCTTTCAGTCTTTGGCAAAGCATTAATATCGGATTCAACCGTTCTTATACGATTGTTGATATCTGCTAGCACATCTTTGGTATTGCCAATTGCCAAATTCACATTCTCCTGCAATTGGTTTTTAATGTTGTTAATTCTGCTTGCATTCTCTCTGACAGCAGGGGCTTGATCTGAAAAATTAGCCTTTAATCGTAATTGATCCGCTTGCAATTCTGCCAATGCACTAACTAAAGAATTTAACAAAGGATCTGCATTTCCTATTAGAGAAGGGGCAACTAAGTCTCCAGCTTGGTTATTCTGCAAATACAAATTGAGGGTTTGGAAATACTTCAAACTAATTTCTGTTTGCCCTTTCTCTTTTTCTAATTCCTGTAATCTTTCAAAAACGACAGCTCCTTCCTGAGTCAGGTCGAAAATATTATTATCCGATCTGTATTCTTGCAGTTTATTTTCCGAAAATTCGAGAGAATCCGATATACCCGATAATTGTTGCTCAATAAAACGAATAGTACTTTCCGAAGCTCTGTTTTTCTCATCCAACTCTCGCTTCAAATACATTTCCATCAACTTATTGATGTAATCCTCTCCTTTTCGTCTGCTCTCTGTTTCCAGGCTTATTACTAAAATAGAAGCTTGTGCATTGATGGGCGTAACTCTTAATGTATTTTTATAGTTTAAAGCTAAGCTCGGAGTATCAGTCAGGTTAAAAAGTATTTTATCTCCAGCAGAGCCAAAAACGTTATCAATTTTGAATGAAAGTCTATCTTCTATAATTTGATCTCCAAAGCTGTAAATTGATTTCTTCAACTTAGGCTCCTCTACATCAGTCTTATAAAAAGGATCTTTTGGATTAAAGACACTAAAGCCATCTTCGACAATCGTCAGTTCAAACGTATTCTCATCTATCACCTCTATACTGAATAAACCTCCTACCCATTGTGGTTGATTCCAGTCTGTAGTAACCAAAATCGGTACTTTATCATAAATCTGGGTGGTCGAAACAAACCCTTCGATATAATATTGGACATTTAAATTCAACTCAGAAATGGTTTTTTCTGCTAGAGAATAAGATTTTAAAATTCCAATTTCATTTTCAATGTTATTGTTTCCTTGAAGTCCAAATCCAGAGGATTCAAACAAATTACTACCTAAATTAGATTTATCCTCCTCAATTAATACACTTGATTCTACATTATAAATATTAGTGGCATTTCGATTAAAAAAGTAAGCAGACACAAAACCAGCAAGTACAAACGCGATAATATAAGGCCAATATTGAAGATAGTTAAATAACAAAACCTTCAAGTCTATTTCATCCTCTTTTTGAATCATAAAAGAATTCTGCTGATTGGCTGAATTTTGGGGTGAATTGGGATACATATTACTTTATTAAATTCAGTATTAGAGCAAGTGCTGTTATTGCAGAAATGACTAAGGCAATGGATTGGGCTGCATTTTCTCCAGAACCTACCTCTCTCACTTTCATCGGTTCCACATAAATTTGATCATTTGGCTGAATAAAATAAAAAGGTGACTCAACAACCTGCCGATCCAACAAATTTATTCGATGCAGTCTAGTACCTTCTGGGTATTGACGAATCAATAGCACTTCGTCTCTCTTCGCGATGGATGTTAAATCTCCCGCATTAGCAATAGCTTCAAAAATGGTCATTCTATCTTGCAATACCACAAACTTTCCAGGACTTCTAAATTCGCCTAAGGCGGAATATCTAATTCCTCCAAGTTTCACTTTTACATAAAGCTCAGTAGTTACATACACACGTAGTTTCTCTTCAATCTCAATTCGAGCTTCTTCTAAAGTCTTATTTTTGACATTTACATTCCCTACTATAGGTAATCGAATTTCACCCTTATTATCTACAGTGTATCCAGTCATATAGTAGACATCACCACCGGTTTGTGTTGCCATGTTTCCAGAACCGCCAGCTGCTGGCTTATTATTAAACCCATTCTTAATCATATCATCGATTGTCTGGATATTGACGTCAATGATATCGTTATACTGAAGCTTATATTCTGGAATCTCGTAAGTAACCAACTCACCGTCTTCAATTGGAGTATTATTCTCAAGGTTTTGCAGATAAATGATTTTCTCATTCGAGATACAGCCAAATAGCAGTAAAAAAACAAGGGATAAAATGAATCCCTTTGACAAATTCCTCATATACATATTTTTTATTTTACCCATCAAAAACTGCGCAAACTTAAACATTTCACCTTTATTAGTCTGTTTTTTTATCACATTGCTAAAAACTGCCTGAATTTTAAGAAATTACACTTATTCACAGAAAAGCATTAATTCTAAGCATCATAGAGTTCTTCTCGCTTTTTCCAGATCTTCAGCGGTATCAATCGAAATTGTCTGATGCAAGGTGTCTACCATTCGTATTCTATACCCATTCTCCAATAATCTAAGCTGCTCAAGCATTTCAATAGATTCCAAATTACTCTTTGGCAAATTAGTAAATGCCTGAAGCACTTCTCTTCTGTAGGCGTATATACCAACGTGCTTCCAATAATCTACCTCCTGTAATTTCTCTCTATTATAAGGAATCAACGATCTGGAAAAGAAAAGCGCATCTCCCCATAAATCCACCACAACTTTAACCACATTTGGGTTTTCTGCATCAGCAGCAGAAATTTTTGTTCTTAGTGAAGCGACATCTACCCTGGGATCTTTAAAAGCGTCCACAAGGTCTATTAGTGATTTTCTATCCTGAAAGGGCTCATCTCCCTGCACATTTACAATGATATCGGCATTTACGGTTTTCAATGCTTCGGCAATTCTGTCAGAGCCACTCTCATGCTCCTTTTGACTTACAAAGACTATTCCTCCTACTTCTTCGATTTGTTTTTTAATCTCCAAATGATCCGTTACGACCCATACTTCATCAAAAACCCCTGCATCGACTGTACTTAAATAAGTGCGTTGAATGACTGATTTACCTCCTAAATCTTGTACAAGTTTGGATGGTAATCTAGTAGATGCATACCTGGCAGGGATAAGCGCTGCGGTTCCTGGCATATTTTAAATTGAATTTCTGATTGGTATTATGACTTCACGCTCATTAGAACCTGCTACTTCACTTTGAATGCATTTATAAGCTTTCGAAGAATATTCCGCTGACTTTTCTTGATACTCTTCTTCTTGTCTTCAAGATCATCTCCATAATAGTTATACATGTATTTGTTGTTCTGCGAATACAGGTAGGTATTACCATAGCCATAATTGTACCCTTCATAGTGGTAACCTGAATTTAGAATACCATTGAACACGCCATATACATTTTTAACTTGCTTATTATTGAAAAGATCATTAATCATAACCAAGTGATCCTTAACAGTATAATCCTGCCTGACTACATAGAGATTGATATCGAATAATCTCATCAAATCTATAGTTTCAGAAACCAGCCCCATAGGAGGAGTATCAAAAATAATTACGTCAAACTTAGATTCTAAGTAATCCAAAAAGTCAATTAATCTAGGAGTCTGAAGTAATTCGGCGGGGTTGGGGGGAATTACACCGGAAGGTACAAACCACAGATTCTCATGACTTGTGGGTAAAATAATCTCATCAGCTTCCACCTTACCTATCAAATAGGTAGATAAGCCGATCCTATCAGATTCTCCGAAATACGAGGCTAATTTTGGTCGCCTTAGGTCGCCTCCGACTACCACTGTTTTTTTAGAACCTAAAGCCATAGCCGATGCTAAATTCAAGGAAGTAAACGTCTTACCTTCTCCGGAAACTGATGAGGTCACCAAGATTTTCTTTGTGTTTTTCCCACTTGCCAAATAAGTAATTGCAGATCGAAGTGATCTAAAAGACTCCGCAACAGCTGATTTGGGGAAATCCAAAACCACCTTATTAGTATCCTTGTGACTGTAGCCTACAATTCCCAATTGTGGAATCATAAAATGCTTTTTCAAGTCTCTCTGATCCTTAATCGTATCATCAAAAATATCCCGAACCACCACAAATCCAAAAGGCAACAATAATCCTAAAACAATTGCCAACCCATAATTTTGCTGCTTCTTAGGGAATATTAATGTTCCGCGTCTAGCAGCATCTAAAATAGCATTGTCAGACACATTAGAAGCCATTGCGATACCGGCCTCAGCACGCTTTTCCAGTAAATACGTATACAAAGATTCTCGCAATTTGAACTCTCTGAAAATTCCGGAATATTCCGATTCGGACTCAGGAAGCGTAGCGAACTCAGCATCATAAAAACGAATATCACGCTGTATGCTTCTTTTTTTATTCTTCGTGTTTTCAATCAAATTGACAACATTTTCAAAAAGCGCATCCTGCACTTTCTCCATTTGAACGTCAATTTTTAATACTTCCGGGTGATTTTCATTGACAGTAGCAAGCAATTTTCTTCTGTCTTGAGAAAGTGCGACCAAGGTCTGAATTAAGCCATTTAATAAGGGATCGGGAACTCCGATTACGGAAGGGGCAATCACATCGGAATAATCTTTACTCTTTTGCTCCATATATGAGCGTATTTGCTCGAAATATTCCAACTGGTAATCAATCTCAGAGTTCATCTCGTCGAGATTGTTCATTTTTCCCAATATGTTGGAGAATTCAGCAGAAACATCCAGCAACTTGTTCTCTACTTTGAAATCTTGTAATTCACGTTCCTTCTGCTGAAGTGAGTCTTCCAGAAACCCCAGCTGCTCTTCAATAAAGGCGAGCGTATTTTCCTGTATCTTATTCTTTTCGCTCAGATCGTAAGCGATATAGGATTCCATTACAGCATTGATATAGTCCCTCCCTTTTTCAACAACTTTGGTTGTGGTACTTAATCGAAGAACAGAGCTATACTCATTTTGTAAACTCACTTGGATTGATCTCGAATAGGAATCTTCCAAGGAGCTGGGATTTCTTAATTTAAACACCAATTGTTCATTTACTCTACCTGGGTTTACCAGGTAGACTATGAACTTTGATTTTGCTGTTTGAATTTCTTCCCCGAAGGTGTAAGTTTTATTATAAATGGATTCATCGCCTGCTGCCATTGCGGAATTAAAATCCATAATACCTGTTTCTTCCTGCGCTAGCTTAAAAGTCTTCTCAGATAGAATTTCCAATTCGATAGGCACATCCGATATTTGAAAATGATTCCAGTCTACATCAATACGAATCGGAGATCGATCATAAAGTTCGATGGCTTTGATATTAGTCTTTGCATAATACTCCACATCAAAGTGCAGTTTTTTCAAAGCTTCACGCGCCAATCCCTTGGATTTTAGACGAAGGATATCGTTCTCAAGATTAAGTCCGGTGGAGAAAATATTTGATCTATCCAGGATTCGGGCTTCTGGGGAAGTATTTGTCTTGATCACCATCGAACCAGACACCTCATACTCATCTACCGTATAGCGATGAAAAAGAAAAGTTGCTATCAAAAACAGGGTGATAAAAAACAAGTACCAAGGCCAATAGCGAATGTATTTGGCAATCACATACCTGATCTCCAGTGCCTTTTCCTCGTTGTCTAATTGGCTTAAGTCTAACTTCTCCATATCAACTAATTCCCCGTGACCAAATTAATTACTAAAAGCGTGGAAGCTAGCAAACCAGCAAAAAGAGCAAGCGAAGCAGTTAAATTATCCGCGTTGCCAAATTGTCTGATATTCATCGGTTCCATATACAAGATATCATTAGGTTGGATGAAATAAAAGGGGCTGGCCAATATTGCTCGATCATTTAAATTGATCTGGTGGATCTTTGTACCCCCATCGTATTGCCGGATAATAAAAAGCTTGTTTTTCTTGCCCAAAAGAGTTGTCTCGCCTGAATTGGCCAAAGCATCAAAAATAGTTGCCCTATTCTTATAGATCACTTTGACTCCTACAGCATTGAACTCTCCCAGTGTAGTATACCTGATCCCTGCGATTCCTAATTTCACGTAGATCTCTTCCTTAAAAAACTTATTGATTTCTGTCTGTACTTTCTCCTTAGCCGCCTCTTCTGTAAGACCAGCAATATTGATCTTACCAAGTTTAGGCACTTCCACATAACCCTGCTGGTCTATAGAATATCCTCTGAAATACAAGGGGTCAGATCCACCACCACCGCCGCCTCCGCCACCCATTCCACCGGAATTCAGCGAACCTTGGAAGGAAAAAGCTTCAATCAGCTCAGGATCAGAAGTTGCAAAATCTATCTCTACGATATCAAAAGGCTGTAATATATACTCGTAATCAACTTCTGCAAAAGGGATGAATTCGTTTAGTTCTATAGGAGTATTTTCAGGGAGATTTTGCAGATAAGTTATTCGCTTATTACTAATACAACTCGTCGCAAAAACTGCCAAACAGGCAAAAAACAGGTTTTTCTTCATTCTAGAAGCATAAATTTAGCTTGGGTCAAATATATAAAAATACTTGAGGACAAGGGGCAAGTTTTGAATTAGAGAGGCAAAAATAGGTGATAATTATAGCGCTTAGTAAATCTCATGGTTCATTTTTTCAACCCTATCAGTGCCAGTTAGTTTGGTATTTATCTTCGTCAAAGAGCTCATAAAGCGCATGAGAAGCTTTAACTCAATTATCTACGAGAAAATGACCTAAGCTGGATCTAGCCGAAAAGTATCGTGAACCATAAAGGAACTGGATAATCAAACCAAATCATTCAAATCCAAAATCAAAATTCCTATCTTCATCCTATGCAAATCAGAAAGGCGAATTCAACTGATTCACCTTCAATAATTAACTTATTGAAGGCCTCTTTGGGAGAAAGTATGATCCCGAAATCTGAGGAACTCTGGAACTGGAAACATGTGGCAAACCCCTTTGGCGCATCTCCTGTGCTGGTCGCAGAAGATGAGGGAGTGATCTGCGGTGTACGCGTGTTTTTAAAGTGGGAATTTCTCCAAAGTGAAAAACTCATTAAAGCTTGTAGAGCTGTGGACACAGCAATTCATCCTGATTATCAAGGAAAAGGGCTTTTTAAAAACCTCACACTTTCTCTTATTGAAGAACTAAAAGAAGAAGGAATTGACCTGATTTATAATACTCCCAATGCCCAAAGTTCGCCTGGCTACTTGAAAATGGGCTGGAAGAAATGGGGTAAACTACCCCTAAAAATGCACTTTAATCTTAGCTTGGGGAAAAGTAAGAATCAGTCTCAATCGAGTGACTGGTCTAGTATCATAGCTATTATTGGGAAAATAGAACAGTTCAAATATAAATCTGATCTGATCCAGACGAAGCTTGTGTCAGGTTACATTAATTGGAGATACATCGCTTGTCCACTCTTCCCCTATGAGTTCATCTCTGATGGTGAAACTTACCTTTTGATTTATAGAATCAAAGAAGGAAAAATAGGCAAAGAGCTTAGAATTGTAGATTTCTTCCAACTTCCGGATTTTGCTCACAACGAGAAAAAACAACTAAACAGTCGATTGAAAACTATACAAAAAAATGAGAGCGTGAGATTCACTTCTTTTTCAGGGTTACGATTTCAGAATAATATACCGATTGATATGGGACTGATGCCTGTGATGTCCATCGGACCTGAGGTGACACTACGTCAAGTAATTACTACCGATGATCTTCTTCAGAAACCTTGGGCTTGGAGCTTGGGCGATTTGGAAGTTTTTTGACTTCGAAAAGCCACAATACTGCGAGGTTTATACCTGTCTCTAATTAACTTCGATATTCATTATTGGACGTTCTCTATTCGATATTTATAGGTTCAATTTCGAATGAGGAATATTGAATGAAAAATAATGAAGTTTTCAAATCACTGGAAACAATAAGAAATTGAAAAAAATGAAAGGAAAACAAATCATACAAACGGCAGCTATTCTAGGTGCTTTGGCAGTGGGAATCGGGGCTTTTGGAGCTCATGGATTGAAAGAGATTCTAGCCGAAACTGGTAGAGCAGAAACATTTGAAACTGCAGTGAAGTACCACTTTTATCATTCCTTAGCCATTTTCTTGATAGGATTATTGGCAATTGTAAAACCTGAATGGAAAAAGCTAACTACTGCAGCCATCTTGATGGTGGTTGGGATTTTGATTTTCTCAGGTTCCTTGTATGTGCTTTCGCTCACAGGAATCACCTGGCTAGGAGCCATTACTCCTTTAGGTGGAGTGGCATTCATAGCTGGCTGGGTTTTAGTGTTTGTAGCTGCTTCAAAAAATTAAGTATGCGTAAACAGCTCACTCTCTTATTCTTTTTAATATTCTTTAGTACCAGTCTATTTGCCCAACTCAACCGAGATCAATACATCAAACTGGAATCGGCCTTAGGTGAAGGAAGTTTTTTCAACGGACATCTCACCGGATTCATGCTTTACGGTTTGGATTCTCAGCGAGTGCTCTATGAAAAAAACAGCCATCAGCGATTTATTCCCGCTTCTACTACCAAGCTTTTTACGCTCTTCTCCTCACTAATTGTTCTGAATGACAGCACGCAAACTTTACGCTATGTCACAGAAGGAAAAACGATTAAGATCTGGGGATCTGGCGATCCTAGCTGGAAGTACAAGAAGTTTTTACAACCTAATTTACAAGACTTCCTAGCACCCTATGATCGTGTTGTGTATTCGGATGCGAATATGATGTCCCCAGCCTTTGGGTATGGCTGGCAATGGGATGATTATTATTACAATTATTCCGCGGAGCGTACTTCGTTACCAATCTATGGCAATTTGGTGCAGGTGAAAAAGGTGGGTAATGCTCCTACCGTGTTTCCACCTAGTTTTCAGCCAGATGTCTTTCCTACTCAAAGAACCATACGAGAGTTGGAGCGGGATTTTCACAGCAATAAGTTTTACTACAATCCAAATACCTTCCGAGCTAAGGAGGAATTCATCCCCTTCATCACTTCACCAGAGCTTTTTATCAAGCTAGCCTCAGAGGCCACAGGTAAAACATGGCTTTATCAATCTGATAGTTTACCAAAAATCCATCAGGAATGGCGTGGAACCCCACTATTCCCTATCCTGAAAGAGATGATGCTGGAAAGTGATAATTTCCTTGCCGAGCAACTGATGCTGATGGTTTCGGATCGGCTTTTTCAGCGACTGGATACCGAGCGAGCGATTGAACACATACTCAAAACCTATCTCTATGATTTGCCTGACGAGCCCCAATGGGTGGATGGATCAGGTTTGAGCCGTCATGACCTCATTACTCCGCGCACGATGGTAGCTCTTTTTGAAAAGATCTATAGGATGATGCCCGATCAGCAGCTTTTTGAACTTTTGCCTGCTGGAGGAAAAGCCGGGACTTTAGAAAACAGCTATAAGGCTGAGCAACCTTACATTTTCGCGAAGACTGGTACTATGAGCAATAATCACAGTCTCGTTGGGCTTATAAAAGGCAAAAGTGGTAGGTATTATTGCTTTGCTTTCATGAATTCTAATTATCCATGGAAAGCTTCCGAAGTCAGAAGAGAAATGGAAAAAGTGATGGTGATGCTGAGAGAGATGATTTGATTTACGATTTACGATTTACGATTTACGATTTACGATTTACGAGACTAACGCATCAGTTAAAGTATTCGATAAAGTGTAAGTCATTTGTTTTAATTGCTCTTAGCCACAATCTCTGTGTGCTCAATTATTAAAATAAAATTTCTGAAAATAAATCCATCAATACTGTAAGGATTCAGACAACTCATGGTCTAAAGGATAAAACAACATAAACCATGAAAAAATCACTGATTATCTACCTCCTCTTTTTTGGATTCATCAGCTTTTCTTATTCACAAAACTCGTTTGATGTCAAGGTATCTGGCTCTGGACCAACAATCATTTTAATCCCAGGCTTGGCTTCTTCTGGTGTCAACCCTTTACTATAATCCTTTCACCTCTTCGAGGTTCCTCTTGTCGAATTAAATTGGGCGAAAGATTTTTCGCCCCTAAGTTTGTCCTTTCAAAAATCTTCGAGCTTCAAAAAACTAAACCATTAAAGACTATCCGTTGCGCCGTTGCGAGCCAAATCCCTTTATGCCAGTGAGAGACATTAACTTAAAAATAAAAAATCCCTATTTTCACGTATTAAGTATAAACCTCCTTTTTACATGCAAAAACGCGCTTTCTTAAAATCTCTTGGACTCCTTTCAGCTTCCCTCCCATTAGTATCTTGGGATTCAGCTCATTCGGCTTACGACGCAAAAACTCTTTTGCCAAAGGCTCTTAAAAAAGGCGATACGGTTGGGCTGATTTCTCCTTCTGCGGCCACAGCCGATAGAATGCAGTTTACTTTTGCTAAGGAAGCGTTGGAAGCGTTGGGATTCGAAGTAAAACTCGGTAAAAACCTGATGAGTCGCCGAGGACATTTGGCAGGAACGGATGCAGAACGTGCAGGAGATTTGAATGATATGTTTGCTGATAAAGAAGTGAAAGCTATCGTGAGTATACGTGGTGGTTCGGGAGCTGCCAGAATTTTGCCATTGATCGATTATAAAGCCATATCCAAAAACCCGAAACCACTACTTGGATATTCGGATATCACAGCTTTGCACTGTGCCATTCATGCTCAAACTGGCTTGATTACTTTTCATGGACCAATGGGCTCGGGTAGTTGGAATAGTTTCAATGTCGAACAGTTTGAGAAAGTATTCTTTCAGCAGCAAATGATTACCTACGAAAATATCCATGATGAAAGTGATGAGCTAGTAGTCAAATCAAACCGCATTCAAACGATTAAAGCTGGCAAAGTTGCAGGTAAAATCTTGGGCGGAAATCTATCCGTATTGACTGCAATCTCTGGTTCTCCATACTATCCTGATTTCAAAGACGCAATTCTTTTCATCGAAGATGTAGGAGAAGATCCATACAAAATGGATCGTATGATGAGCACCCTGAAATTGAACGGCACGTTGGAAAAGATTAAAGGCTTTGTATTTGGTCAATGTTCTGATTGCGAGCCTGGTGGCGGATATGGTTCACTGACGTTGGATCAGGTGCTAGATGATTATATACTCCCGCTTAATATTCCTGCATACTCTGGCGCGATGATTGGGCATATTTCTAAGCAATTTATCATCCCTGTAGGAGCGAAAGTTGCTATGGACGCGGACAAAGGAACCATTTCACTACTTGAGTCCGTATTTCAGTAAGAAATAAGAAAGGGCTTACTATGAAATGCGCAAAGACCCAGATTCTCAAATGTAGAGAATAGGTTTATTGCAAATGCCATGTGTCCATTGACAATCAATTAATTACACATGAAATTTGTACTCATCACATTTTCTATTCTGGGAATGCTTTCCTGCAACAGTTCCAAGAATATGCTTCCCGATAATTCAGATTCACAAATGACTGAAAACCCAACAGATACCCCCAACCAACTCACCTATTTGGCACTAGGAGATAGCTACACTATCGGTGAAGGTGTCAGTGATGCTGGCCGATATCCTAGTCAGTTGATTACTAAATTGAATACCGAAACCAGTAAAGTTTGGGATGCTCCAAAAGTGATTGCGCGTACAGGATGGACTGCAGATGAATTGGAACAAGGAATAAACAGAGACGATATAGAAGGGAATACTTACGATTTGGTAACCCTTTCTATTGGAGTAAATAATCAATACCGTGGACTTCCTATTTCGAAATTCGAAGAGGAGTTTGAAAAAATGCTTCTACGAGCGATCAGCTTTGCTCGGGTAAATAGTAATCACGTAGTGGTACTATCTATCCCAGACTGGGGAATTACGCCTTTTGCTGCGCAAAGTGGCAGAGATAAAAGTAAGATTGCCGATGAAATCGATGCTTATAACCGATTGAAAGCTAAAATCTGCGAAAAGCATGATGTCACTTATATTGATATTACCACTCTATACAGAAAAGAAGGAGCTAAGCCAGACATGCTTGCAGCTGATGGTTTGCATCCCAGTGCAAAAATGTATGGACTTTGGACCGACAAGCTTTTTGAACAAGTCCAATTGAAAAATTACTAAATCATGAAACCTTTCTAATTTCGCAAAGCTCTAGATTAATAGCCTAACACTATGAAAATTATTTGCATTGGCCGAAACTATGCGGCTCATATAGAGGAATTGAAAAATGAAACTCCCGGAAATCCAGTCGTTTTTCTGAAGCCAGACACTGCGCAATTGAAGGACGGAGCTCCTTTTTTCTACCCTGAATTCTCCAAAAACATCCATCATGAAGCGGAGCTAGTTCTGAAGATTTCAAAGCAGGGAAAATACATTCAGAAGAAATTTGCACATCGTTACTTCGATGAAATCGGGTTTGGTATTGATTTCACCGCGCGTGACTTACAGGATCAATGCAAAGCAAAGGGCTTGCCTTGGGAGATAGCTAAGGGTTTCAATGGAGCGGCTCCTATTGGTGGCTTCAAATCCGTTGATGAATTTGAAGATCTGAAAAACATAGATTTTCATTTGACCATCAATGGCGAAACCAGACAAAAAGGTAATACCTCCCTGATGCTTTTTGATTTTGGAACAATCATAGAATATGTGTCTCAATTTTTTATGCTAAAAAAAGGAGATTTAATCTACACAGGAACACCTGCAGGAGTAGGCCCAGTGCAGATTGGAGACAGATTGGAAGGATTTATAGGGACAGAAAAGTTATTGGATTTTGAAGTTAAGTAAGTTGCGCTACGCCCTCCTATTTCTTGGATTGTTTACCGCACTTGAGCTGAATGCTCAGGAGGTTGATAAAGGCTATTTCAAGAATCCGATCAGCCCGGGAACCAGAAATTATCTGGCGGGAAATTTTGCTGAGTTAAGACCAAATCATTTTCATACGGGTTTGGATTTCAAAACAGGTGGACAAGAAGGTCTTCCGATCTTGGCAGCGGCTGATGGCTGGGTATATAGAATCAAAATTTCATCCTTTGGCTACGGTAATGTGATTTACCTCAAGCATCCCAACGGGCAAATCACGCTGTATGGGCATTTGCGCAATTTCAACAAAGAGCTAAGCGACTACATGCGTAAGAAAATGTATGAGGCAAAAGCAATAGACCTGGAAGTATATCCTGAGCCAGGAGAACTACCGGTAAAACAGGGACAAAGAATTGCAGATAGTGGAAATACAGGTGGATCTGGTGGACCACATTTGCATTTTGAGATTCGTGACAGTTTGGAAAGAGCCATGGACCCTCTCCTATTTGGTTTTCCTGAAATCCTAGACAATACAGCTCCTGTACCTCAAAGCATAGCCATAGTTCCTCTGGATATAGACTCCCGGGTAAATGGCAAATTCGCCAGACTTGAAGTCACTCCAGTAGCCAGCGGCTCTAATTACCGTTTACCAAGTGATATTAAAATCACTGGAAAAGTAGGCATAGAAATCCGCAGCTACGATCAACTGGATGGAGCCAGTAATAGAAATGGCTCTCCTATGTTTGAGTTGGTAGATGAAAAAGGCACTGTTTTCAATTTGACTGTGGACAAGGTTGATTTCAACTACACGAGACAATTCCTGTTGTACACCTATCAAAATCGCTATTCAAAACTATATTCTCAGAAGAATTTAAAGTTTGAATTCATCAGTCCAAACACCGAAACATCTGGACATCTAGAACTAGAGCCTGGAGTAAAAAAAGACTACAAACTGAAGCTACGCGATGCTCATGGAAATGAACGGCAGGTTAGTTTCACTTTGCAAGGTCAGGATTTGGAGACAAATATAAATGACGGCACGGCACCTTCTCGGGCGTCGCTGGATTACATCAATAATATCCTGAAAATCAAAGCTCCAGTTACCCCTAAAGGTGGCTTAGCAAAATTCTATGTAGGTGCAAATCAATTTGAAATGCTTCCAGCCTATCAGGATGCAAACAGCCGCACCTACCTTTGGGACATGGAATTTGGCATTCCTGAGGAAATTGATATTTGCTCTGAAGTGGTAATTCCTGGGATCAATGCACTAATACCAGCAGGAAAAGAGATCTCCTATTCGGACAAAAACGTGCAACTGAATTTCAAGCATGACACTGTTCTAGACGATTTGTTCTTGAGAATTTCTCAGTCTGGGTCTACGGCTACACCACGCTTGATAGTAAATAGCAACCGCGAATATCTTTGGAATGCAGTGAACATACTTTGGGATGTGCCAGGATATTCTGGGAACAAAGATCGATCTCATGCTTACTATACCTCTGGCGGCTCCAAATCCTTTTTGGGAGGCACCTGGAATGGTAACACCATAAATTTCGGTTCCAGGTATTTGGGAGAAATTTCCATTTTGCAGGACAACACCAAACCAACGATCCAAGTAATCAAAGTCAATTCCTCCGATATGCGTTTCGTGATCAAGGATGATTTATCAGGAATCGACAGCTATGAAGCCTTAGTAAATGGCAAATGGGTGCTGATGCGATATGAGTACAAGCAAGCGGTGATTTGGTCCGAAAAATTAACAAATGAACCGTTCAAAGGAGAAGTTTTGCTAAAAGTTACCGATAAAGCTGGCAATACTGCTGAATGGAAAGGAACGATTGGTTAAATTAGGCGCCTTAAACAAAAGTATATGAAATCGAGCATGTTGTAAGCAGCACACAAAAGGATGATTATTAACCATGCGAGATTGCACATTGAAAATCAAAATATTAAAACATGAAATTAGAAGAAGGCCAAATGGCCCCAGATTTTGAAGCGAAAATTGAAACAGGAGAAACGATCAAGCTTTCTGACTATCGAGGGAAAAAGGTTGTCCTCTATTTTTACCCAAAAGACGCTACTCCAGGATGTACTGCTCAGGCATGTAACCTGAGAGATAATTACGATGCATTACAGAAAGCAGGTTATGTAGTCTTTGGGATAAGTTCAGATGCAGAAAAATCGCATGTGAAATTCAAAGAAAAGCAGTCCTTACCTTTTTCACTTATCGCTGACACTGACCTGAAAGTTCATGAAGCTTTCGGCACATGGCAGGAAAAGAATACGTTTGGCAAAACCTACATGGGAACTGTCAGAACGACTTTTGTCATCGACGAAGAAGGCAAAATCGCTGAAATTATAGAAAAAGTAAATACAAAAGAGCATACCTCTCAAATCCTTAAATAGACCTATCCGAAATGGAAAAAAAATCAATCGAACAACTCGAAAGTGTTGCATCACAGGTTCGTAGGGACATTCTTAGAATGGTTCATGCGGTACAGTCAGGACACCCTGGCGCATCTTTAGGTTGTACAGAATTCTTTGTAGCACTGTACTTTGACCAATTAAATCACGACTCAAACTTCAAAATGGAAGGAAAAGGTGAAGACCTATTTTTCCTTTCCAATGGCCATATTTCACCAGTTTGGTACTCTGTTTTATCCAGATCAGGATATTTTTCTCCTGAGGAAATGAATACATTCAGAAAGCTGAATTCCAGAGTACAAGGTCACCCAGCTACTGAAGAAGGGCTTCCAGGAATCAGAATCGCTTCTGGTTCACTAGGTCAAGGCATGTCAGTAGCAATCGGTGCAGCACAAGCTAAGAAAATCGATGGTGACGGTAGCACTGTCTATGTCTTGATGGGTGATGGTGAGCAAGAAGAAGGTCAAGTATGGGAAGCGGCAATGTATGCTGCTCACTGGAAAGTGGATAACCTAATTGCTACAATAGATCTTAACAGACAGCAGATCGATGGACCTACCGCAGAGATCATGAACTTGATCGATTTGAGAGCAAAATATGAGTCTTTCGGATGGGAAGTGGTAGACACGCTTCTAGGCAATGACATGAAGTCTGTAGTAGAAGGACTGGAAAAAGCTAAAAACATGACCCGTCAAGGCAAACCGGTATTGAATCTACTTCACACAGAAATGGGCTATGGTGTAGACTTTATGGTTGGTACGCACAAGTGGCATGGTATTGCTCCAAGTGACGAGCAACTAGCAGACGCTTTGGGTCAATTACCAGAAACCATTGGTGATTTTTAATCAAAGCTATTTTTAGACCATTTACTCAAAAGAAAACATGGAAAAGACATTGGATTTAAAATTCAACTATACAGAAAAAAAAGATACACGTTCAGGATTCGGTGATGGCTTATTAGAAGCTGGCCGTAAGAACCCTAATGTGGTAGGACTTTGTGCCGATTTGATCGGTTCATTGAAAATGGGAGCATTTCAAAAAGAGTTTCCCGAGCGTTTCTTTCAGGTAGGTATCGCAGAAGCAAACATGATGGGTATCGCAGCAGGTATGACTATCAATGGCAAGATTCCTTTCACAGGTACTTTCGCCAACTTCTCTACAGGTCGTGTCTACGATCAGATTCGTCAGTCTATCGCTTACTCTGGTAAGAATGTAAAGATTTGTGCATCTCACGCAGGTTTGACGCTAGGAGAAGATGGTGCCACGCACCAGATCCTAGAAGACCTAGGCATGATGAAAATGCTTCCGCACATGACTGTGATCAATCCTTGCGATTACAATCAGACGAAAGCAGCTACGATTGCAATTGCTGAATACGAGGGCCCTGTTTACCTAAGATTTGGCCGTCCATCTTGGCCTATTTTCACTGATGCAGCTCAAAAGTTTGAGATTGGAAAAGCATGGAAAATGATCGAAGGAACTGATGTGACTATTTTTGCTACTGGCCATTTGGTTTGGGAAGCAGTAGTAGCAGAAGCAATCCTAAGATCTGAAGGTATCTCTGCTGAAGTGATCAACATTCATACAATCAAGCCACTTGACGAAGAAGCAATTCTTGACTCTGTAGCTAAAACTGGCTGTGCTGTCACAGCAGAAGAGCATCAGTACAATGGTGGTCTTGGTGACAGTGTATCACAAACCCTAGCAAGACATAACCCAGCTCCTGTGGAGTATGTAGGTGTAGATGACAGCTTCGGTGAGTCTGGTACTCCTACCGAATTGCTTGAGAAATACGGCTTGAACGCAGCAAACATTGTAGCTGCTGCCAAGAAAGTTTTGGCTAGAAAATAAGATTATTATCAAAGCGGCTTCTGGAGAAGCAGTTTAACAGAAAAACCACAGTCAAATGACTGTGGTTTTTTATTGTTTTTTACTTTAGGTAAATTTTCAAACTCAGATGATTTCCATTAATACCGAGCTATCTATCAAACCAATCAAACTTGAAGATCAAGCCATGCTTTTTGCTTTAATGCAAAGGGTATATAAAAATGCTTATCAGGACTTCTGGACTGATGAAGGAGATTGGTATCTTGATTTATGTTATAATTCTGAAAATCTTAAGAAAGAGCTTGCCAGGGATGGAAGTCATTATTTTTTCGTGGAATACCAAGGTTTTACGGTAGGTATACTTAAATATGACTTCCCTTTTTCTCCTAAGGAAACTGACATCCCCAATGCCATGAAACTACATCGACTCTATCTAGATCAGTCGGTCCACGGGAATGGAATTGCAAATCAATTGATGCAGTATATTGAGGAAATTGCCAAAGACAGAAAGTTAGATTTCATCTGGCTAGAAGCTATGTCTTCAAAACCTCAAGCAAAAAGATTTTACGAGAAGCTCGGTTATGAATGGATATTAACCTATCAATTAGGATTCGTACGTCTGCATCCCGAAGTTCGGGGAATCCAGATCATGAAGAAAAAGGTCTAAAAAAAGCCTCTCCTTTTAAAAAGGAGAGGCTTTCGTACTTAAGAACTAGAAGTTACTTTTTAATCAATCGCTTGTTCATCACAAGTATTCCTGTTTTCACCTGAACTGTGTAAAGACCTGGACTCAAGTTATCTATAGCAATCTGGTATGTAGCAATGCCATTTTGCACTCCTTCTTCCTGATAAACCAATCTTCCGACTGCATCATAGATTCTAACTCCCACATTCATGGTTTGGTCTAGCTCAACCTCCAAGTTTACATCGGAATGGGCTGGATTAGGGAACATATTGAAATCTCCGAATCTAGGCTCACGGCTTAGCTCAATTGCTCTTTCGATCGTCTGCCCTGCTCTATCAGTACTAAAGACTGTTATTCTCGCTGTTGCTGGAATCTCAGTTCCCTTCCAAACAAGTGACTTACCAACAAGCTCAAAATCAGTATTCTCAGCGATCGAATAGGTATGCTGATCATCCACAGGATCAATTGTGTTCAGATCACCTATCAAGCTACCGTTATGGATATTTCTAAGAAGAATAGAATTACTCAATTTTATGTCTGTAGCCAGAGGCTTATCAGCAACAAGTACATTGACATTAATTGGCTCTTCAAGAGCAAACCATTCGTTGGCTTGCACATCAACTTTCATCTCATAGAAACCTGCTGCAAGTGGATTATACGATTCAGCATTGATAGTCAGCTTGATTTTCTTTTGCTCAAACCAGTTTTCGCTCTGAGAAACGATTTTATCATTTATCACTTTGAATGGAGTATTCCAAGGAACAGCGATTAATTCTGGCTCCTCTTCCATTCTGTAAGTAACGTTACAGTTACCGATAAAGGACCCAGGACTTCCTGCGAGCAAAGCATTCACTGCATTGGCGCTGACACATATGTTGTTTCTCTTGCCATTTGGCATAACATGACAGACCTGAACCTTATCTTGTCCAGCCTTGCCACAAGAGGCTTCTACTGAGATTACCTTGGAGAAGATTTCATTTCCTACACATTGTTCATTTACAATCAACTCTACCTTGTAGTCTTTCACAAAGTCACCATTTGCAACAATCTGGAAAGTTGAATATTCAGCTCCTGAAATTAGAGTGAAAGATCCACCTTCATTTCTTTCGTACCATTGGTAAGTTAATCCAGAATAAGGTGAAGGCTGATAAGTAGCTGTCAACGTAGTGCTGGAAGGTAATCCTAGAGAACTTGCTGCTCCATCAAAGATGACCACATTGCCATTTGCATTTTTTGGAATGCTTGAACTAATGGAAGCTTTCAATACTGTCAGTTGAGCTGCATTAGCCGTTTGAGATCCAGTAAGATTTCCTGAATAGGGAACATATTCAGCTGTAATAGAATAGGTAGCTCCTAGTGGTAGATTAATTGAGAAGGAATTAGAGAATATTCCACCAGTAACCGATGTAGCGTTGACAGTTCCGATGGTGGTACCACCGTTTTTGAAGGTTACTATACCGCCAGTTCCATTTACTTCAAGCTGAGTACTTGAGCTCACAATCGCAGTCAGAGTTACATCATCTCCCTGGCAGTCAGCAAGAGAGTTTAGGACTGTGATAGTGGTTGAAGCTTTACCGATCGTGAACGTCTGGCTGTCGCTGCTTGGCTCATGGTTCGCATCACCAGCATAAGAGTAGCTGGCTGAAGCGGTATTTACACCTGCATCAACATTGTTAGCATACACAGGAGCTGGAGTAAGATTCAATCCGCCTGCTCCGGTCACACTTACTGTGGCTGGTGTGATTGCTGAACCTGTATAAGTAAATGTTCCAGGAGCAATCGTTACTGTAGTAACTGAGGCTGCTTTACCAATCGTAAACGTTTGGCTGTCGCTGCTTGGCTCGTGGTTCGCATCACCAGCATAAGAGTAGCTCGCTGAAGCGGTATTTACACCTGCATCAACATTGTTAGCATACACAGGAGCTGGAGTAAGATTCAATCCGCCTGCTCCGGTCACACTTACTATGGCTGGTGTGATTGCTGAACCTGTATAAGTGAACGGTGCTCCGGTGATCGTAACCGTGGTTACAGAAGCTGCTTTACCAATCGTAAACGTTTGGCTGTCGTTGCTTGGCTCGTGGTTCGCATCACCAGCATAAGAGTAGCTCGCT
>Ga0209512_1001881_pt1 | contig 24053 bp, 24 predicted proteins | sample frozenSSSSmetaG_FD_184142 | JGI IMG/M metagenome (GOLD analysis project Ga0209512, IMG submission 184142) | Glacier valley bacterial and archeal communities from Borup Fiord, Nunavut, Canada, to study Microbial Dark Matter (Phase II) -... | ecosystem: Environmental > Aquatic > Freshwater > Ice >...
CAAACTGTTCTCTATGAGCAGACTGCGAGTATCCGCTGTCGCGGAATTGTTGAAGCCGATCACCTGGTTCCCGCCGATGTGGGCCTTCGGTTGCGGCGTGGTCGCGTCCGGGATTCCGATCGGCGAGCGCTGGCCGCTGGTGGTCGCGGGGTTGTTTCTTGCCGGGCCGCTCGTCTGCGCTACGAGCCAGGCGGTGAACGACTGGTTCGACCGCGAAGTGGACGCGATCAATGAGCCCCAGCGCCCGATTCCGTCGGGTCGCATTCCGGGGCGGTGGGGCATCCGGATCGCGACGGGCTGGACGGTGCTTTCCCTCGCAGTCGCGACCCTGCTCGGCCTGTGGGGGTTCGCTGCCGCAGCGTTCGGCCTGGCCTTGGCGTGGGCCTACAGTGCCCCGCCGTTGCGCCTCAAGCTCAACGGCTGGTGGGGCAACGCCGCATGCGCGCTCTGTTACGAGGGTCTGGCCTGGGCTACCGGAGCGGCGGTGATGGCTGGCGGCCGGATGCCTGGCATCGAGACACTGGCGCTGGCCGGCCTATACAGCGCAGGAGCACACGGGATCATGACGCTCAACGACTTCAAGTCGATCCGGGGCGACCGTTTGCTCGGCATCGGCTCGCTGCCGGTGCGGCTCGGCATCCAGAACGCGGCTCGGGCCGCATGCGTGATCATGGCCGTGCCGCAAGTGATCGTAGTGCTGCTGCTGGTGGCGTGGCAGGCGCCGGTCCACGCCGTCGCGGTCGGCCTGCTGCTGCTCGTGCAGCTCGTCATGATGGACAGGTTTCTCGAGCGCCCGCTCGACCGTGCACTCTGGTACAGCGGCTTCGGGGTACCGCTCTACGTCGGCGGCATGCTGGTCAGTGCGTTCGCGCTGCGCAGCGCAGGAGGTTGAAGACATGACGTCGAGCGACAACGTTCTTCACTCGCCGCCGCCGGAGATCTTCGACGTCGTCGTGGTCGGTGGCGGTCCGGCAGGCGCCACGGCGGCAGAAGATCTGGCGCGGCGCGGTCGAACGGTTCTGCTGCTCGACCGGGCGGGCCGCATCAAGCCATGCGGTGGTGCGATTCCGCCCCGGCTGATCAAGGACTTTGCGATTCCTGATTCGCAACTCGTCGCGCGCGCGACCTCGGCCCGCATGATCGCGCCCTCTGACCGACGCGTCGACATCCCGATCGAGAACGGCTTCGTCGGCATGGTCGACCGGGACCGTTTCGACGAGTTCCTGCGTGAGCGGGCGCAGTCCCACGGCGCGGTACGGCGCTCCGGCAGCTTCGAGAAGCTGACCCGCGACGCCGACGGATGCACGGTCGTCCACTACCTGCGGCGCGAGCGCCACCACCGCGGCGAGGGCGTGGCATCCAGCGTGCGTGCACGTTGCGTCGTGGGGGCTGACGGGGCGCGATCGAACGTTGCCCGTGAAGCAGCCGTACCGAAGGCCGACCGCACCAGATACGTCTTCGCGTATCACGAGATCGTGCGTGCGCCTGCTGTCCTGCCCGCGGGTTACGACGGGACGCGGTGCGACGTGTACTACCGTGGCCAGCTCTCGCCCGACTTCTATGGCTGGGTCTTCCCGCACGGCGATACGCTCAGCATCGGCACCGGCAGTGCCGACAAGGGTTTCTCGTTGCGCAACGCCGTCGCATCGCTCCGCTCGTCTGCAGGGCTCGCCGAGACGGAAACCCTGCGGCGTGAAGGCGCTCCCATCCCCATGAAGCCGCTGCCGCGCTGGGACAACGGCCGAGACGTGGTGCTGGCGGGCGATGCGGCCGGCGTCGTGGCCCCTGCCTCCGGTGAAGGCATCTACTACGCCATGCTCGGTGGCCGCTTCGCTGCCGATGCGGCCGAGGCCTACCTCGCCACCGGCAACCCGAAAGCACTGGCCGGCGCACGCCGCCGCTTCATGAAGGCGCACGGCAAGGTGTTCTGGGTGCTCGGTGTAATGCAATGGTTCTGGTACGGCAGCGACCGCCGGCGCGAGCGGTTCGTCAGCATCTGCCAGGACAAGGATGTTCAGACGCTCACCTTCGACGCGTACATGAACAAGGAACTGGTGCGCAGGCGTCCGATGGCGCACATGCGCATCTTTTTCAAGGACATGGCGCACCTGCTCGGCATGGCGCGCGTCTGAGCGTGCTTGACGGGTTGGCCGCCGCGTTCGGGAGCGGCCGCATCGTCGACGGGATCACTGCGCTCATCGTTGCCGAGGCGCTCTGCCTCCTCATTTGGCACTGCACGCGCGGCGGCGGCCCGGCCCCGGCCAAGTTCCTTCCCAACCTCGCCGCCGGCTTGGCGCTCGTGCTCGCATTGCGCGCAGCACTCACACACGCATCGTGGCCGTGGATTGCTCTTGCGCTCGCCGCATCCGGCGTCGCGCATGCCATCGACCTGAGAATGCGTCTGCGGCGCCGCCCCTAGGCTCGCTCGCCTCTGGTCGCGGCCGCTTCCCAAACGCTGAGCTTGTTGCTCTTCAGGCAGGCGCCCGCGACCGCGACGCTGCCTTCGAAGTAGCGCTGTGCCGTGAAGGCGATGGTTGCCATGGTGATGGCCGCGCCGACGGCCAACGCGACGATGGCCGCGGTGATCGAGGGCCAGCTGCTGGGTGGGCGTGCAGCCGTCGGGCGGCTGCCGTGAGATGCCGTCCAGCTCGCGTCGCTCGTGAGCCCGATCACGATCGCCGAGAGCATCGTGGTGGCGAGCATCAGACCGAGGAGCGGAACCAGCGTCGCGCCCAAACGGTCGTCGACTCCGTAGTTCCGCATGCGCCAGAAGCCGTACGCCCCGATGAGGGTCGGCACGGGGTGCAACCACGCGAGCACATCGAGTGAGCCACGCAGATAGAAGCGGTGCAGACCCAGACTGCCGCCGATCAGTGCGAGCCAGGCGGCAATCGCCTTGGACCGCGGCCGGCTTGCGAAATGGCTCATGCAAGAGAGGAAGAGTGGAGAAGCGAGCGGCCGAGTTTATAATGCGCGGTTTTTCGCGGGATTCCCGCTACCGAGGTAAATCAACATGGTCGTCATCCGGCTGGCACGCGGCGGGGCGAAGAAGCGCCCCTTCTTCAACATCGTCGTCGCCGATTCGCGCCTGCGCCGCGACGGTCGCTTCATCGAGCGAGTGGGCTTCTACAACCCGGTCGCTTCCGGCGCCGAGCAACCGCTGCGCGTCGCGTTCGATCGCGTCGAGCACTGGACGGGCCACGGTGCGCAAATGTCGCCCACGGTTCGGCGCCTTGTCGAGCAGGCCAAGTCCGCAGCCTGAGGCTGCCGTCGACGCTGCCTCGAGCCTGCCGGCCGACGCGCTCGAAGTCGGCCGGATCATCGAAGCCTGGGGGCTGAAGGGCTGGGTTCGCGTCCAGCCCTATTCGCTGCCGCCGTTGGCGTTGTTGAAATCGCGCAGCTGGCACCTCCTTCCGCCCGAAGCGGCCGCGCGCGGCAGCGCACCGTCGGCCCGCACGACATTTCCGTCGACGCTGGAGATCGCCGAGATTCGCGAGCATGGCGAAGGGCTGGTGGCGCGTTCGGCATCGATTCCCGACCGGACGGCCGCAGAAGCCATGCGCGGCGCTCGCATCCTGATCGCGAGAGCGGACTTCCCCCAGCCTGCTGATGACGAGTTCTATTGGGCCGACCTCATCGGGCTCGACGTCGTCAACCGCGAGGGAAGCACGCTCGGCCGAGTTGTCGGACTGCTCGACACCGGGCCACATAGCGTGTTGCGGGTGCAGGACGATTCGGCACCTGCGGAACAGGAGCGCCTGATCCCATTCGTCTCGGCTTATGTCGACCGCGTCGACTTTAAGAAGCGAGTGATCTTGGTCGACTGGGGCTCCGACTACTGATTTCGCGAGATGCGCTTCGACGTCATCACCCTGTTTCCGGAGTTGTTCGCACCGCACTTCGTGCATGGCGTGACGCGGCGCGCATTCGAGTCGAAGCAAGTCGATGTGCGTCTCTGGGCGCTGCGTGATTTCGGCGACCCGCCGCACTCACGAGTCGATGATCGACCGTATGGCGGCGGTCCCGGCATGGTGCTGCTGGCCCAGCCGCTGGAGCGTGCGTTGGCGGCCATACGTGCCGACCGGGCGGAAGACGCCCCGGCGCCCCTCGTCAACTTCTCGCCCGCCGGTGAGTCGTTGCGCCAGAGCGTGGTGGCGGAGTTCGCTTCGGGGAGCGGCGCCATCCTGTTGTGCGCCCGATACGAAGGCGTCGATCAACGCTTCATCGAGCATCGCGTCGATCGCGAGCTGAGCATCGGCGACTACGTCCTTTCCGGCGGCGAGTTGCCAGCGCTCATCCTGCTCGACGCCGTGGCGCGTCTTCAGCCAGGCGTACTCGGCGACTCTCGCTCTCACGAGCAGGACAGCTTCTCTGCGGGCCTGCTCGACTGCCCGCACTACAGCCGTCCGACGACGCTGGACGCGGACCACGGAGGCGCTTCGGTGCCGGAGGTGCTTCTCTCGGGCAACCACGCCGCGGTCGATCGATGGCGGCGCGATCGCGCGCTGACGCTCACGATCACCCGCCGGCCCGAACTCATCGCCCGCGCACGCGCCGACGGGCAGCTGACGGGACCCGATGAGGCAGCTCTTCTTCGGAGCACGTCCAGCAAGCTATAATCTTGGGTTCTTTCGATCCTCTGCTGCGCAGGCTCGTCATGGTGATGGGGACCTTTGAGTCTTCGATTCCCTACGGCCAAAAAGCGCGGGGCTTTTGCCCCGCCAACCCCTCCAACAACAGCGCGCGCACGATCGCATCGGAGCCCCATGGACCTGATCCAAACCCTCGAGCACGAAGAAATCGCTCGACTCAATCGCACCATTCCTCCGTTCGCGCCGGGCGACACGGTGATCGTCAGCGTCAACGTCGTCGAGGGCACGCGCAAGCGGCTCCAGGCGTTCGAAGGCGTCGTGATCGCCAAACGAAACCGCAGCCTCAATTCGAGCTTCATCGTCCGCAAGATCTCGAGCGGCGAAGGCGTGGAGCGCACTTTCCAGACCTACAGCCCGCTGATCGCCTCGATCGAAGTCAAACGCCGCGGCGACGTTCGCCGCGCCAAGCTCTACTACCTGCGCGAGCGCTCGGGCAAGTCGGCACGCATCAAAGAGAAGCTCGCCTGAGTCTTCCCTTCAAGCCGGAGGACCTCCCCGTCCTCGGGCTCGATTCGCATCTCCCCGCCGTCGGTCCGGCGACCATCGTTCCACCTGCGCTGCGCGCGCGGTTCGCTTCGCCGCCGGCGTGGCTGCCCGAAATCACCGGCGAGCCTCGACTTGCTGAGAAACATCCGGCCGCCGCCTCGGTCTTGGTCGCACTGGTGTTGCGCGAGGAGCTGACGGTGCTGCTCACGCAGCGCACCGATCACCTGAGCTCACATCCAGGCCAGATCAGCTTTCCTGGGGGCCGCGCCGAGCCTGAAGACGCGGACAGCGTCGCGACGGCCCTTCGTGAGGCGCACGAGGAAATCGGACTCGACGCCTCCGAGGTCGAGGTCCTGGGCCAGCTTCCGCTCTACACCACCGGCACCGGCTTCGTGGTCACGCCCGTGGTAGGCCTGGTTCGCGCCGGCGCGTCGCTGACGGCTGACCCTTTCGAAGTCGCCGAGGTGTTCGAGGTACCACTGGCCTGGCTGATGGACCCGAGCCACCACCAGCGCCACGCCGTCGAGATCGGCGGTCAGCAGCGCGAGTTTCTTTCGATTCCCTGGCAAGGCGTCGATGCTGCCGGGGAGCCGCGGCGCTATTTCATCTGGGGCGCGACGGCGGCCATGCTCAGGAACCTCTACCGTTTCCTGGCGGCCTGACCGGCCTCACAGGCCCTTGAAAACGCGCCGCTATGATCGGTCGAGATGAGTTTTTTCGCTGTTCTGTTCGCGCTCGTACTCGAGCAGATCAAGCCGTTGCCGCGCGGCAATCCGATCCACGACGCGCTCACCGGCTGGATCCGCGCGACGGCCCGGAACTTCGACGCTGGCCGTGACGGCCACGCGCTGGTTGTGTGGTGCATCACGGTGCTGGTGCCCGCGCTGGCCTGCTGGGGCATCTATGCCGCATTGGTGCAGGTCCACAGCCTGCTGGGTCTCGCTTTCGACGTCGTAGTGCTCTACCTCACGCTCGGCTTTAGGCAGTTCTCGCACTACTTCACCGACATCCGTGATTCGCTCGAGCGCAACGACGAGGAAGAGGCCCGGCGCCTGCTCGCCGAATGGCGCCATCTCGACGCGAGCGAACTTCCGCCCTCCGAATTCGCACGCCACCTAGTCGAACATTCGTTGCTCGCGGCGCATCGTCATGTGTTCGGCGTGTTCTTCTGGTTCGTACTGTGCTCGACGTTCGGACTCGGCCCCGCCGGCGCAGTACTGTATCGACTGGCGGAGTTCGTAAGCCGCTACTGGCTGTACCGCAGTGGCGAAGGCGGCATCGCTGTCAACGAACGGCTCTCCGCGCTCTCCCTCCGGCTGTTTCAAGGGCTCGATCATGTCCCGGCGCGACTCACCGCTTCCGGCTTCGCCGTCGTGGGCAACTTCGAGGAAGCCATCAACGGCTGGCGACGCGACGCAGCGCTGTGGAAGTACCGCAATGAGGGCGTCATCCTCGCCGCCGCGGCAGGTGCCGTAGGCGTTCAGCTCGGCGGCGGCTCTGCGCCCGGCCTCACGCCGGACCGGGCGAAGACCTTCGAAGCGGGGGCGACACCCGAATCGGCCGACGCGGCTGGATCGACGCCGGGGGTACCGCCGCGCTTGGGGCACCTGCAAAGCATCGTCGCGCTGGTGTGGCGCTCGGTGGTCCTCTGGATGCTGCTGCTCGCACTGCTGTCTCTCGCAAATCTCATCGGCTGACGGTTCAGCGCTGGAGCTCTTCGAGAATTTCGCGGTAGATGCGGTAGCGAGACGCGGAGATCTCGCCACCTTCGAGTGCGGCGAGCACGCCACAACCCGGCTCGTGCACGTGCATGCAGTTGTAGAAACGGCATGCGCTCGCGTGGGAACCGAGATCGGGCATCAGCGCAGCGAGCTCGGCCGGCACGATCTGGCGCAGACCGAACTCCTGGAAGCCTGGCGAGTCGATGAGAGCGCTGGCCCGGCTTGCATCGAGCCAGTACCAGTGCGTGGCCGTGGTGGTGTGCCGGCCGCTGTTGAGTGCTTGCGAGATTTCGCCCACCTGCGCGGCGGCGTTGGCCACCATGAGGTTCACGAGCGTGCTCTTGCCGGCGCCGCTGGGGCCGAGCACCAACGTCGACCGGCCCTCGAGCAAGGGCAGCAGGCGCGCGCGGGCTTCGCCGGGCTCCTTCTTCAGTGCAATGCCGACGATCTCGATGCCGATCTTCACGTAGGGTGCGAGTCGTGCCTCGGCCTCGGCGAATGCCGGCAGGTCGCGCTTGTTGAGCACGATGCGGGCAGGGATGCCGGCAGCCTGCGCGCCTATCAATGCCCGTGCCAGTTGCGACTCACTGAACACGGGCTCGGCGGCCACGACCACGAGCAGCTGGTCGATGTTCGCCGCGAAAGCCTTGGTTTTCCAGGCGTCTTGCCGGTAGAGCAGGTTTCGCCTTGGGAGGCCCCCCTCGACCACGCCTTCGTCGCCTGAGGGTTGCCAGCGTACGAGATCGCCGACGACGCACTCGCTCTTCTTGCCGCGGGTGTGGCAAAGCACCCGCTCGCCGTTCTCAGCTTCGACGACGACGTGCCGGCCGTGACCCGACACCACGCGGCCGGCCTGTGAACCTTCAGCCGACGAAGGCGACGAGGGCATCGGCCTTGGCGGCGCAGATGAAGTCGTTCTGCGAGATGCCGCCTGCCGAGTGCGTGGAGAAGCGTACGGTGCAGCGGTCGAAGGTCAGGTGCAGATCGGGGTGGTGATCTTCCACATGGCAGACCCAGGCCAGTGCGTCGACGAAGGCCACCGTTTCCAGCCAGCTCTTGAAGGCGAACGTTTTCTCGACCGCACCTTCGGCCTCGCGCCAGCCGCTGGCCAATTGCGCAAGGTGGTCGCGAACGGCAGCTTCGTTCATGGCCACGGCGCGTTTGTCGCATCGCTGCTCAAGGTAATTTGTCATGACGGGGCGGGCTCCGAAAGTCGGCGGGTCAGCGCAGCAAGCCGCTCGACCGCCGGCGGGTGCGAGTAGTAGAAGCGGGCGTACACCGGGTCGGGCGTCAGCGTGCTGGCGTTGTCTTCGTGCAGCTTGAGCAGCGCCGATGCAAGTTCACGACCGTCGGCCTGGACGCAGGCGAAGGCGTCGGCCTCGAACTCGTCGCGACGCGACCAGCGCGAGGCCAGCGGCGCCGCGAACACCGCGAACACGGGTGCAGCGAGCATGAGCAGCAACAGTGCCAACGCATCGTTCGGCGCAGCAAGGTTCGGCGCAACACCGAGGCCGGAGAAGAACCAGGCTCGCGTCGCCAACCAGCCGAGCAGGGCAAAGAACGACAGCGTGACGACGGCCATGGCGACCATGCGCTTTCTGATGTGTCGCAGCTTGAAATGGCCGAGTTCGTGGGCGAGAACAGCTTCGATCTCGGCCGGCGCGAGGCGGGCAAGAAGCGTGTCGAAGAAGACCACGCGCTTGGCCGCGCCGAAGCCGGTGAAGTACGCGTTGCCGTGAGCCGAGCGCCGGCTCCCGTCCATCACGAACAGACCACTCGTCGCGAGCCCGGCGCGGTCCATCAACGCGCGGATTCTTTGCGCGAGAGAAGCGTCTTTCAGCTTTTCGAAGCGATTGAACAAAGGGGCGATGAGCGTCGGCACCACGACCTGCGCCGCAAGGGCGATCGCGATCCAGGTTGCCCACGCCCACAGCCACCACAGCGGGCCGGTGGCGGCCATGATCCACAGCACCAGTGCGATCAACGGCAGGCCGATGACGATGCCCAAGAGCGTGCTCTTCGCCGCGTCGGCGAGCCACAGTCGCCACGTCGTGCGATTGAATTCGAAGCGTTGCTCCAGCCGGAAGGTCGAGTAGAGCTCGAAGGGCAATTCAAGCAAGCCGCCGATGAGGCTGAATGCAGCGATGAGCGCAACCTCGTAGCCGAGCCAGCCCCACGACGCGAGCGTTGCGTCGCGCAAGGCCAGATTGAGCGCGTCGAGCCCGCCGAACAGCGTCCAGCCAAGCAACACCGCGGCGCCGAAGATGCGCTGCCAGTGGCCGAGCCGGAGCCGGGCGATGGTGTAGTCGGCGGCCTTGCGATGCGCCTCGATCGGGATCGCGGCACGAAAGATCTCGGGCACGTCATTGCGATGCAAGGCGACATGTCGCACCTGCCGCCCGGAGAGCCAGGCACGCATGGCCAACGACAAAACGAGTGCCGCAGCGAAGAGCGACGACCAGAGCAGGGAAACCATCCGCATAAGTGTAGGCCGCACGTTCGCATCTCGAAGGCTGCGAGAATTTCACCTCATGAGCGCACCGACCACCACCGAATTGAAACCCGATGACCAGAACCTGGTCTGGATCGACCTGGAGATGACGGGCCTGTTCCCCGAAAGCGACCGCATCATCGAGATCGCGGTCGTCGTCACCGACGCACAGCTCGGTCATCGAGTCGAGGGCCCGGTGCTGGCCGTGCACCAGAGCGACGAAATGCTCGCCGGCATGGACGCGTGGAACACCGGTACCCACGGCCGCAGCGGCCTCACCGACCGCGTGCGCCAGTCCACGGTCGACGAGGCCGAGGCCGAACGTCAGGTGATCGAGTTTTTGCAGCGCTATGTGAAGAAGGGTGCTTCTCCAATGTGCGGCAACAGCATCTGCCAGGACCGACGCTTCCTCGCGGTCACCATGCCCAGGCTCGAGGCCTTCTTCCACTACCGCAACCTCGACGTGAGTACCTTGAAGGAACTGGCGCGACGCTGGCGGCCCGAGCTGATCGCCGGTTTCAAGAAAGCACAAGCCCATACCGCGTTGGCCGACATCCAGGAGTCGATCGGCGAACTGGCCTACTACCGCGAGCATTTCCTCATTGCGCCGAAACCCGACGCAGCGCAGGGTCTCGCGGCGATGTAGAATCGAAGGCTTGCCGCAACGCAGCCCAGTCGATGCAGATCATCGTCGAGGTCTGGCAAATCCGGTCTTCGGACCGCGGCATTTCGTTCATCCCCTCTGACCGCCTCGGGCCGGCGTTGCTCACGCAACGCGTCTCCCGAAACCCTGCGCGGAATGGTCGGCGGCGATGCCGTCGCTGAAGGCTCTCCTTTCAGCGCGCCCCGATCATCGAGGCGCGACCGAGCCTTTTTACATGCGACCGTTTGACCTCGCCGCTTCGGTGCGTGAGGTCGGGGTGCCGGCGCGCGCAAGCGGCGGTGCTCGGTTCAGAGCAGACCACGATGACCACCAACATCTCCAACGAAATCTCCAGCCAGGCGACCTTCGAGTCTCTCGGCTTGCCCGAGCCGCTTCTGCGTGCCGTCGCCGATGCGGGCTACGCCACGCCGACCGACGTCCAGGCCGCCGCGATCCCGCCGGCGATGGCCGGTGCCGACCTGATGGTCGCCGCCGCCACCGGTAGCGGCAAGACCGCGTCGTTCATTATCCCGGCGCTGCAACGGGTGCTCGCTGCGCGCAACGATTTGACCAAGAAACGCGACAAGAACACGGTCTACGGCCCGCGCGTGCTCGTGCTCACGCCGACGCGCGAGCTCGCGATGCAGATCGCCAAGGCAGCTTCGACTTATGGGCGCCACGTGCCTGGCCTGCGCGTGGCTACGGTCGTGGGCGGCGTGCCATACCCGGCACAGCTGAAGGCGCTGCGTGGCCCGCTCGACATCCTCATCTCCACGCCGGGCCGCCTGCTTGACCATCTGCAGACCGGCAAAGCCGTGCTCGAGCATTGCGAGATGCTGGTGCTCGACGAAGCCGATCGCATGCTCGACATGGGCTTCATCGACGACATCACGACCATCGCCGACCACGTGCCGACGACGCGCCAGACGGTGATGTACAGCGCCACCTTCATGGGCCACGTCGCACGGCTCGCGCAGAACCTGCTGCGCGACCCGAAGCGCATTGAAGTCGCCTCGCACACCGACACGCACGCCAACATCGAGCAGCGGCTGCACTGGGCCGACAACTTCTCGCACAAGAACGCGCTGCTGGATCACATCCTCACCCAACGCGAAGTCGAGCAGGCGCTGGTGTTCACGAGCACGCAGATCGATGCCGACCGCCTCGCCGACCGCCTCGCCGAGCTCGGCCACGCGGTGGCTTCACTGCACGGCGGCATGCCGCAAGGGCGCCGCAACCGCGTGTTGCAGGGGCTGCGCTCGAAGCAGTTGCGCATCCTCGTCGCCACCGACGTGGCCGCTCGTGGCATCGACGTGCCGAGCATCAGCCACGTCGTGAACTACGGCCTGCCGATGAAGCCGGAGGACTACCTGCACCGCATCGGCCGCACGGGTCGCGCGGGCCGCAACGGCCTTGCCGTGACGCTCGCCGAGCGCATGGATACCGGCATGATTCGCCGCATCCAGCAGTTCACCACGCAACAGATCGCCGTCGCGACCATCGCGGGCCTCGAGCCGAAGATCGTGGCGCCGAAGATGTTCTCGCACGCGCCGGGCCACAGCCCGGCCGGCCGGGGTCCGCGCCACGAGGGCGGGCACGATACGCGTCGGCCGCCGGAGCGTCGAGAGTTCGCGCCGCGCGCTGAAGCTCGTCACGATTCGGCGCCGCGTGGCAATCCGTTCGACCGCACCATGCCGGTTCGAGACGACCGCGGTGCCGCTCCCGCACGCCGCCCCGGCCCGGCCGCTTTCAAGGGTCGGCCAAAGCCGAAGGGCGCCCGCCCGGGCGGCTTCGCGCGCTGAGGTCAGCAGGAATGCAGCGCGGCTGGAGTCAGCGGCGCTGCACGGTCACGTTGACGGTCATGCCGAGGTAGTCTCCGGTCTCGCCGAACCAGCTGCCGGAAATGGGTGCGGCCTGCGAGGGATCGCGGGCCACGCCCACTCGGATCAGCGAGGTGCCCCCGAGCAGGTTGTTGGTCGGGTCGAACGGCACCCAGCCTGCGCCGGGCAGGTAGGCCTGCAGCCAGGCATGGGTGTAGCCGGCACCCAGCGTTCCGACCACCAAAGGGCCTCCTGCGCCGCGGCCATCGAGTGCAGGGTCGTACAGGTAGCCGGAGACGAAGCGCGTCGCGAAACCGAGGCGCCGCGCCGCCTCCATCATCAGCAACGCGAAGTCGCGGCAGGAGCCGCTGCCGCGCTCGATGGTCTCGTGCGGTTTCTGCGTGCCCTCTTCGTCGCGCGAGCGGTAGTTGAAGTTGTCGCGGATGTGCTGCGTCATCGCCACCAGCAGCTCGCGCGTGCCGGTCGGTCCGTCGGTGCGCAAGAACTGGCGCGCCCAGGCGGTGAGTTCGCCGTCGGGGTCGTCGTGATACGGGCGCAGATAGTGCTCGAGGTCGTAGCGCTCGTCGAGCGTGTAAGAGAACGGAAACGTTTCTGCGCTCTGCAGCAGCGGCAGCTCGAGATTTTGGCTGCTGGCGTGCTCGATGCGAAAGCTGCACACGATCCTCAACTCGTCGGCTCGGCTCAGCGGCTGCACCAGCGCCACCGAGTTGGAGAGCGGGTCCTGGATCAGGCGCACCGCCGACTTCGGCGTCACGTCGAGGTCAGTCGCGAGCACGCGCAGGTCGTGGCTGTCTCGTGGCCGGAACATCACGCGGTGCTCGCCGAAGAGCACTGGCTGCCGATAGCGGTAGACGGTCGTGTGCGTGATGTCGTAGCGGATCGGCATGGCTCGCTCGGTGCCCTCCTTGCGATCAGGCTCGCAGCAACTCGACTTCGAACATCAGCGTCGCATGGGGCGGGATCACGCCACCCGCCCCGCGCGCGCCATAGCCGAGCTCGGGCGGGATCACGAGCACGCGCGTTCCGCCTTCCTGCATGCCCTGCACGCCTTCGTCCCAGCCGCGGATCACGCTCCCGGCGCCGAGATCGAACTCGAATGGGTCGTTGCGGTCCTTGCTCGAGTCGAACTTCGCGCCTTTGACGGCGTCGTTGTAGAGCCAGCCGGTGTAGTGGACCGACACGGCGCGTCCGGCGACGGCGGTCTTGCCGGAGCCTGCGGTGGTGTCTTCGTACTGAAGGCCTGAAGAGGTGCTTTGCATGAGGCGAATCCTTGAGGGTCGAAAAGCCCGCCGAAGGCGGGCCCGTGATGATGCCAGTGCCACCTGACGCGAGTGTCAGCCGAGGCGCCGGTACGGCCAGGCCGACGCCGCCTGGGCCAGCCATTCGGCGACGTTAGAGCCCATGACTTCGACACCCAGCACACGGCCGGCCTGACGCAGCGCGTCGAGTGGCGCATCGACCGCGAGCGCTACTGCGCCGTTCTGCTTGGAAAGCTTCTCGCCGTCGGCACCTCGCACCAGCGGCAGGTGCAGATAGCGCGGTGTCGACAGGCCGAGCTTGCCTTGCAGCACGATCTGCCGAGCCGTGTTGCTGGCGAGGTCCTCGCCGCGCACCACGTCGGTGATGCCTTCGGCGGCGTCGTCGACCACCACCGCGAGCTGGTACGCCCAGACGCCGTCGGCACGCTTGAGCACGAAGTCGCCGATCTCGCGTGGCACGTCCTGGCACTGCAGGCCGAGGCGGCGATCGCGCCATTCGATGCGCGGTCCATCGTTGCCGAGCTTCGAAGCGGCCTCGCCGTCAACACGCAAACGCCACGACCTCACGGTGCGGCCCGCCACGCCGTGCCGGCAAGTGCCTGGATATACGTGATCCTCGTTGCGGTCACGCCCGCCCGGTGCGGCATCGGCCGCCGCGTCGAGCTCGCGGCGTGTGCACGCGCATGGGTAGGCCGCGTGCGTGGCGATCAGGGTCTCGAGGGCGGCTGCATAGCGCGCCGTGTGCTGCGACTGGCGACTCACCGGCGCGTCGGCCCGAAGCCCGCAGCGCTCGAGCTGATCGAGGATGGCCTCGGCCGCGCCGGCCACGTTGCGCGGCGTGTCGGCATCGTCGATGCGCACCAGCCAGCGGCCGGCATGGGTGCGCGCGTCGAGCCATGAACCGAGCGCGGCAACGAGCGAGCCGGCGTGCAGCGGGCCCGAGGGCGTCGGCGCGAAGCGGCCGACGTAGACGCTGCTCATCGCGAAGCGGAGCCGACCCGGTCACCGTGACGCGCGAGCAGCGCGCGACGGGTGGCGGCGTTGCCGAGCCGCCCGAGCCACCACTGCAACGCGAGGCCGGTCTGAGGCGGGCCCGAGCCGACGCTGCGTGCAGGCAAGGGCAGTCGCCACGCATAGCCGAGCCGTGCCGCCTGCCGGCTGCGCCGCACTTGCTTGACGACGAGGCGACCGGCGGCGATGTGGTCGTGCGTCATCGGCTCGGGCGCGAAGCCGCAGCCGAGGCCGCGCAGCAGTGCTTCGATCTTGGTCTGCATGTTGGCGACGGTGAGCACGTCCTGCCCGGGCAGCAGATTGACCGTTATGGGTGCGAAGCGATGCGCCGAATCCGCGACGGCGACGGCGCGGTGGCGAATCAGCTCGGCGTCGTCGAGCGGCTCGGCGGCGTTCGCCAGTGGATGGTGCGGGGCGACCGCGAACACAAACTGGAGCGTGCCGAGCTCGGCCATCTCGAAACCGCTCGGCAGTTCGCGCCCCATGCCCACACCGATGGCCAGATCGGCGCGGCCGGTGACGAGCGCTTCCCAGGTGCCGGCGAGCACTTCGTTGCCGAGGCGCAGCCGGGTCGATGGCGTGGAGCGATGCGTTGCCGATGGTCCGGCAGCCGCGGCCTTCGCGGCACTGCCCGGGTGCGGCATGGGCGGCAGCGCAGCCACGGCTTCGTAGAACGCCTCGCACAGCTCGAGCATCGTGGTGCGCGAAATCGCATCGTCGACGGCGATGCTCAGCTGCGTCTCCCAGCCGGTGGCCACGCGCTTGACGCGGTTGGCCACCGCGTCCATCTGCTCGAGCAGCCGGCGCCCTTCGTCAAGCAGTTCCTGGCCGGCCGCGGTGAGCACGGCCTGGCGCGAGCGGCGGTCGAACAGCAGCACGTCGAGCGCGTCTTCGAGCTGGCGCACGCTGTAGGTCAGCGCCGAGGGCACCTTGCCCAGCTGGCGCGCGGCCGCGGCAAAACTTCCGCTCTCGGCAATGGCATCCATCATCGTGAGCGCTTCGGGCGTGAGTACGTTGCGTGCTGCGGTCATGTCGGTTCGTGCGGCGAGAACTTCATCGTATTTGAACGCAAGCATCAAGGGCGGTGCGCCCCGGGTTGCGCGTCCGCTCCTACATTGGGTCGGTATCCAGGAGCGACCCATGATCACCCTTCGCAAATCCACCGATCGCGGCTACGCCGACCACGGTTGGCTGAAGAGTTGCCACAGCTTTTCTTTCGCTGACTACCACGACCCCGCCCACATGGGCTACGGCAACCTGCGCGTCATCAACGAAGACCGCGTCGCCGCCGGCAAGGGCTTCGGCACCCACGGCCACCGAGACATGGAGATCGTGAGCTATGTGCTCGAGGGCGAGCTTGCCCACAAGGACAGCCTCGGCACCGGCAGCGAAACCGGCACCCACGCGGGCCCGAGCGGAGTGATCCGCCCTGGCGACGTGCAGCGCATGAGCGCCGGCCGCGGTGTGATGCATAGCGAGTTCAACCATGCTGCCGACCGCACCACGCACTTCCTGCAGATCTGGATCGAGCCGAACGTGCGCGGCATTCCCGCGAGCTACGAACAGAAGCATTTCGACGCAGCCTCCAAGCGCGGCAGGTTGCGCCTCGTGGCTGCGCCCGACGGCCGCGATGGCTCGGTGACGCTGCACGCCGATGCGTCGATCCGCGCCGGCCTGATCGACGGCGACGAGCACGTCGAGAGCGCTCTCGACGCCGACCGAAAGACCTATGTGCACGTCGTCCGCGGCGAGCTATCCGTCAATGGCCGACGCCTCGGCGCCGGCGACGCGCTGCGCATCGAGAACGAGGAGAAGCTCGAGCTCGCACAAGGTCGAGGCGCAGAAGTGCTCGTCTTCGATCTCGCCTGAGCCCCGCCATCAGCTCCCTCGACAAACACACATGCCAGGCACCGATCGCCGGGGCCTGTTCGTGCTGGCCGCGTTCGGCGCGGGGCGACTCGGGCCCGATGCACGTTGCCGCGGCGCGGCATCTGCCTGAGCGTCAGCGCGCCAGCCGCACACCGCTGAACTGCCACTGTGCCTCGGGCGGGAAGAAGTTGCGATAGCTTGCACGCACATGGCCCGACGGCGTGGCGCAGGAACCGCCACGCAGCACGAACTGGTTGCACATGAACTTGCCGTTGTATTCGCCAACCGCGCCGGGCAGGGGGCGGTAGCGGGGATACGGCAGGTAGGCCGATGCGGTCCACTCCCAGACGTCGCCGAACATCTGCATCGGTTCGGTTCCCATGTGCGAGGTTTGCGGCAGCGGATGAAAGGCGCCGCGATCGGCGAAGTTGCCGGCCACCGGCCCGCGCAGCCGCCGCGCCATCAGCTCCCACTCGAGCTCGGTCGGCAGCCGCGCGCCCGACCAGCGCGCAAACGCGTCGGCCTCGAAAAAGCTCAGGTGGCACGCCGGCGTATGCGTGTCGATGGCGACGGTGCCCTGCAGCGTGTGGTTCAGCCAGCGCCCGCCGTCGTGCTGCCAGTACAGCGGTGCCTTGCGCTCGCCGGCCCGTACCCAGTCCCATCCCATCGACAGCCACAGCTCGGCGCGCTCGTAGCCGCCGTCTTCCATGAACGCGAGGAAGTCACCATAGGTCGCCGGACGCGACGCGAGCTCGAACGGATCGGCCCACGCACGGTGGCGAGGGGTCTCGTTGTCGAAGCAGAAATCGCCGTCCAGTGCAGGCTCGTGCCCGAGTTCGACCAGGCCACCCTCGTGGCCGAACCAGCGCAGCGGTTGAGGCTGAACCTGGGCCATCGGCCAGCGTCGAGCGTACGGTGCAGCAGCCGGGTTGAGGGATAGGGCGTGCTTGATGTCGGTGAGCAGCAGTTCCTGGTGCTGCTGCTCGTGATGCAGGCCGAGCGCGACCAGGGCCTCGATCTCGGCATGGCCCGGGTGGGCATCGATCAGCGCCAGCATCTGCTCGTCGACGTGCGCGCGGTAGAGGAGCACGTCGGCCAGCGTTGGCCGCGTCATCAGGCCGCGCCGGGCACGCGGAAACTGCTCCCCGATACCTTGGTAGTAGCTGTTGAAAAGCACGCGGTACGACGCGTCGAACGGCGCAAAGCCCGCCGCGTGGCGCTCGAGCAAGAAAGTTTCGAAGAACCAGGTGATGTGCGCGAGGTGCCACTTGACCGGGCTGGCGTCGGGCATCGACTGCACCTGGCAGTCTTCGGCGCTCAGCGGGACAGCGAGATCGAGACTGGCTTGTCGTATCGCGGCAAAGCGCGTGGCGAGCAAGCCGCGAGGCTCGGAGCGGGCGTCGAATTTCGGTGTTGTGTTCATGGTCCGTGACAGGCTAGCCCAACTCCAGGCGGGGCGTCGGCTCGACGGGCAAACGCCATGCCGTTCGTTGGTCGACACTGCGTTTTGCCGAGCTCGCGCTCTCTAGAATGACTCTCATGGGATTCGTTCATCTGCGTGCGCACACCGAGTACTCGGTGGTCGACGGCACGCTCCGCATCGACGGCGCCGTCGCCGCTGCCGTGGCCGATCGTCAAGGTGCGCTGGCCATCACCGACATCGGCAATCTGTTCGGTGCCGTCAAGTTCTACTCCGCGGCGCGCGCCGCGGGCGTCAAACCTGTGATCGGCACGGAAGTCGTCATGGAGGCCGAGGCCGGCGAGAAGGCCACCAGCCGGCTCGTGCTGTTGGTGCAGAACCGACGCGGCTACCTCAACCTGTGCGAGCTCCTCTCGCGCGGCTGGCTCGAGAACGCCAGCAGCGGCCAGGCGCAGTTGCGCTGGCCGTGGCTGCTCGAGCGCGGCGAAGGTTTGATCGTGCTGTCGGGCGCCGACAGCGGTGCCGTTGGGCAAGCCCTGCTCGCTGGCGACGCGGCTCGCGCACGCGCGATCGCCGAGCGGCTCGCCGCTGCTTTCCCGCGTCGCTTCTATCTCGAGGTGCAACGCATCGGCCTGCCTGGCAACGAGGCGCACCTGCGCGCTGCGGTGCAGCTCGCTGCCGAGCTGAAGCTGCCCGTGGTCGCGACGCACACCGTGCAGTTCCAGACCGCCGACGACCACGAAGCGCACGAGGCGCGCGTGTGCGTGGCCGAGGGCGAGATGCTGGCCAACCCGAAGCGCGTCAAGCGTTTCACGCGCGACCAGTATTTCAAGACGCAGGCCGAGATGGCCACGCTGTTCGCCGACCTGCCGAGCGCACTGGCCAACACGGTCGAGATCGCACGCCGCTGCAACCTCAGCCTCGTGCTCGGCAAGCCGCAGCTGCCTGACTTCGCCACGCCCCTGGTCGACGGTGTGCCGATGCCGATGGCCGAATACTTCAGCGTCGCTTCGCATCGGGGGCTCGAACGCCGGCTGGCCCATCTCTATCCCGATCCCGACAAGCGCGACGAAGAACGTCCCCGCTACGTGGAAAGGCTGGAGTTCGAGATCGCGACCATCCTGAAGATGGGCTTTCCGGGCTACTTCCTCATCGTGGCCGACTTCATCAACTGGGCGCAGAACAACGGCTGCCCGGTGGGCCCGGGGCGCGGCTCGGGCGCGGGTTCGCTGGTCGCGTATTCGCTGTTCATCACGGGTCTCGATCCGCTGCGCTATCAGCTGCTGTTCGAGCGCTTCCTCAATCCCGAACGTGTCTCGATGCCCGACTTCGACATCGACTTCTGCCAGGCCAACCGCGAACGTGTGATCGACTACGTGAAGGCACGCTACGGCCGCGACGCGGTGAGCCAGATCGCGACCTTCGGCACGATGGCTGCAAAGGCCGCGCTGCGCGACATCGGCCGCGTTCTCGGCATGAGCTACGGCCACGTCGACTCCATCGCCAAGCTCGTGCCCGCGCCGCCGGGGAAGACGGTGACCCTGCGCCGCCCGCCCGACAAGCCAGACCACAGCGTGATCTACGCGCGCCGCGAAGCGCCCGAGATCGAGCAGCGCGAGAAGAACGAAGAAGAGGTGGCCGAGCTGCTGGCGCTGGCCGAGCGCGCCGAAGGCCTGGTGCGAAACGTCGGCATGCACGCCGGCGGCGTGCTCATCGCGCCCGGCCGCATCATCGACTTCTGCCCGCTCTACATGCAGCCCGGCAGCGAGAGCGCGGTCAGCCAGTTCGACAAGGACGACGTTGAAGCCATCGGCCTGGTGAAGTTCGACTTCCTCGGCTTGGCCACGCTCACCATCCTCGAGCTCGCGAAAGATTTCATCGTCGCGCGCCATCCCGACCGCGCAGGCTTCTCGTACGACGATCTTCCGCTCGACGACGCCAGGGTCTACACGCTTTTCTCCGAAGGCCGCACCGAGTCGGTGTTCCAGTTCGAAAGCGCGGGCATGGTGCGCATGCTGAAAGACGCGCGGCCGAATCGCTTCGAAGACCTGATCGCGCTGAATGCGATGTTCCGGCCGGGACCGATGGAAAACATCCCGAGCTTTTGTGCGCGCAAGCACGGCCGCGAGGAGGTGAGCTACCCGCACCCGCTGCTCGAGAAGGTGCTCGGCGAAACCTACGGGATCATGGTCTACCAGGAGCAGGTGATGCAGGCCGGGCAGATCCTCGGCGGCTATTCGCTCGGCGGCGCCGACCTGCTGCGCAAGGCCATGGGCAAGAAAAAGCCCGAAGAGATGGCCAAGCACCGCCAGGTGTTTCGCGAAGGCGCGGCCACCAAGGGCATCGGTGCCGAGGTCGCCGAAGAGGTCTTCGACCTCATGGAAAAGTTCGCCGGCTACGGCTTCAACAAGGCCCACGCCACCGCGTATTCGCTGCTCGCTTATCACACGGCCTGGATCAAGGTTCACTTCTCGGCCGAGTTCTACGCTGCCAACCTGTCGGTCGAGACCGACAACAGCGACAAGCTGAAGGCGTTGATCGCCGACGCCAAGGCGATGGGCATCACCATCGAGACGCCCGACGTCAATGCGGGCACCTACCGGTTCGAGCCGGTCTCGGCCACCTCGGTGCGCTGGGGGCTTGGCGCGATCAAGGGCACGGGGCAGGGTGCGATCGAGGCCATCCTCGCGGCTCGCAACCAGAGTGGCGACTTCACCAGCCTGTTCGACTTCTGCGCCCGCGTCGACCGCAGCCGCATCAACCGCCGCGTGGTCGAGGCGCTGGTCAAGGCGGGCGCCTTCGATCGTCTGTGCGCTGCCCGCTCCAGCCTGCTGGCCAGCGTCGGCCTCGCGCTCGACTGGGCCGACACGCAGGTCGCGCACGCCGACCAGGGCGGCCTGTTCGACTTCGGCCTCGAAGACGAAGCAGCCGCGCACGGCGCGAGCACGGCCGAGCCCGCCCTCGTGACCATGCCGGAGTGGGACATCAAGGAGCGGCTCACCTTTGAGAAGGCCGCGCTCGGCTTCTATCTCTCGGGCCATCTCTTCGAGCAGAGCGCTGGCGAGGTGCGGCGCTTCGCCAAGCTGAAGATCGCCGATCTGATCGACAGCCGCGAGCCGATGCTGCTCGCCGGCATCGTCGCCGACCTGCGCGTGGTGAACGGCCAGCGCGGCCGCGTCGCCATTTTCAAGCTCGACGACATGAGCGACGTGGTCGAGGCGGTGGCCAACGAAGAGCTGCTGCTGGCCAATCGCGACCTGCTCAAAGACGACGAGCTCGTGATCGTGCAGGGCAAGGCGCAGCCCGACCGCTTCTCGGGCGGCATTCGATTCAACGTGCAGAGCGTGTGGGACCTGGCCGCGGCGCGCTGCCGCTTCGGCAAGTACCTGCGCGTCGAGGTCAACGGCAGCGTGCCGCCGGTGGCAGAGGTGCTGCGCGACTTCCCGTCGCGGCGCATCGTCACCGAGCACGGCGAGCTGCCGCAAGGGCTGCTCGTGCGCTTGGCATTGCTGCGCGGTGCGGCCATCGGCGAACTCGATCTGGGCGATGCGGCGCGCTTCTACCCGTCGGAGGCCGCGATCGCGCGCTGGAACACGGCGGCCACGCACGGCCGAGCGACCGTCGTGTATGAGTGATGGACGAGTGAGGTGCGGGTGATGCGCGCATGACGCAGACTGGCCGCAGCACCTCGCCGATGACCGGCCTCGTGCTGACCGGCGGCGGTGCCCGCGCCGCCTATCAAGTCGGCGTTCTCCAGGCCGTGGCGCAGATTCGCCGCGAAGCCGGCGTGCAAGCGCCCAACCCGTTCCCTGTGATCGCGGGCACCTCGGCCGGGGCGATCAACGCCGCTGCGCTGGCCTGCCATTGCGACGACTTCGACGGCGCCGTGGCCCAGCTCGTCAAGGTCTGGTCGGAGTTTCGCGCCGAGCAGGTGTATCGCACCGACTCGATCGGCGTGATTCGCACGGGTGCGCGCTGGCTGACGATGATGTCGATCGGCTGGGTGATCGCGCGCTGGCGCAAGGCGCAGCCGCGTTCGCTGCTGGACAACAGGCCGCTGGAGGAACTGCTGAGCCGCCTGGTGAGCACGTCGCGGCTGCAACAGGTGATGGACGCCGGCCATCTGCACGCGCTCGCCATCACCGCTTCCAGCTACGGTTCGGGCCTGCACGTCACCTTCTACGACGCCCACGACACCATCCTGCCGTGGACTCGCTCGCAGCGCCTCGCCGTGCGCGCGCCGATCACGGTGCAGCACCTGCTCGCGTCGTCTGCGATTCCGTTCGTGTTCCCTGCCGTAGCGCTCGAGATCGACGGCCGGAGCGAGTACTGCGGCGACGGCTCGATGCGACAGGCTGCCCCGATCTCGCCGGCCGTGCACCTCGGTGCCGAGCGCATCCTCGTGGTGGGTGCGGGGCGCATGCACGAGCCGCCGGGAGAGCGCGCAGGCAGCAGCGAATATCCCAACCTGGCGCAGATCGCCGGCCACGCGCTCTCCAACATCTTCCTCGATGCGCTGGCTGTCGACGTCGAGCGCCTGCAGCGCATCAACGCCACGCTCGCTCTCTTGTCGCAGCACGCGCGCGACGCCACGAGCCTGAAGCCGATCGAGGTGCTGGTCATCGCGCCGAGCGAGCGGCTCGATGACATCGCGGCGCGCCATCTGCAGAGCCTGCCGCTGCCCATCCGCGCCATGCTGCGCGGCCTCGGCGTCTCGGGCGAAGGCGACGATGCGCGTGGTGCGGCGCTCGCGAGCTACCTGCTGTTCGAAGCGCCGTACACGCGCGAGCTCATCTCGCTCGGCGTGCGCGACACGCTGGCCAAGCGCGGCGCCGTCTGCCAGTTCTTCGGCTGGGCCGGCGACTCGGTTCCGGCGGTGGCCGCCGCATAGACGAAGGCCCCGGAACGCGACGCGTTGCCGGGGCCTTCGTGATCCCTGCAGGAACGGAACGCGGGGCGCGTTCCGATGCAGGCTGGCCTACTTCTTCGCTGCGCTCGCCGCAGCGGCTTCCTTCTCGGCCTTCTTCGCTGCCTTGGCTTCCTTCTTGGCTTCGCGCTTGTCCTTGGCTTCCTGCACGTTGGCCTTGGCTGCGTCTTTCTCTTCCTTGGCGTTGGACTTGACGGTGCTGGCCGCCGACTTCACGCCAGAGGCGGCTTTTTCGGCGCCGGTCTTCACGGCAGAAGCAGCCTTCTCCGCGGTGGCCTTGGTGGCCGATGCCGCACGGGCCGGCGCGGTCGCCTTCTCGGTCTTCATCGACTCGGTCTTCGCTGCCTCGGCCTTCTCGGCCTTGGTCTTCTCGGCCTTGGCCATCGGCGCCGGTGCGCCAGTGAAGGTGGCGCCGTTGACAGTCAGGCCGGCTTCGGAAAACTTGGCGGCATTCTTGTCGCCCACGCCCTTGACGCGAACGACCATGTCGTTCCAGTCCTTGAAGTCGCCCTTCTTGCGCTCGCTGATGATCAGCGTGGAGATGACGGGGCCGATGCCCTTGATCGCCTCGAGCTCGGCCTGGCTGGCCTTGTTGGCATCGGTCGCGGCGAAGACCGACACGGCCAGCAGCAAGCCGGCGATGGCGGCGATGAATTTCTTGAACATGGAAGCTCCCGGGTGTTGGTAGACAAGAACTTAACCGTAACGAAAGCCGGCGGATTCGGTTGACCCGCGGCGCGCGTGGTCAGGCGGAGCGCTGCGCGAGCCACGCCATGTAGCGCCCGACACCGCTGGACACGTCGGCAAAGACATGTTCGCAGCCGACGTCGCGCAGGTGCGACAGGTCGGCTTCGGTGAAGCACTGGTACTTTCCTTCGAGAGCGGCCGGAAAGGGGATGTACTCGATCGCTCCCGCGGCCACGAGTTCGGGCAGCGCCAGCGGCGGCTCGCCGAGCCGTGCTCGGGCCGCGTTCACGACCGCCACCGCCACGTCGTTGAACGGCTGGGCTCGGCCGCTGCCCAGGTTGAAGATGCCGCTTGTCTCGGGGTGGGCGAGGAACCAGAGGTTGACCGCAACGACGTCGTCCACGCACACGAAGTCGCGTGACTGCTCGCCGGCACCGTACCCGCCGTACGGCCCGAACAGCTTGACGGCGCCGTGCTCGCGGCACTGCTGGAACTGGTGAAAGGCGACCGAGGCCATGCGGCCCTTGTGCTGCTCGCGTGCGCCGTAGACGTTGAAGTAGCGAAAGCCCGCCACCTGCGAGCGGGCCGTGGGCAGCATGCGCCGCACGACGTTGTCGAACACCAGCTTCGACCAGCCGTAGACGTTGAGCGGCTGCTCGAATGCCGCTTCCTCGCGGAATGCACTCGAGCCGCCGTAGGTCGCGGCCGACGACGCGTAGAGCAGGCGCACGCCCTGCGCCTGGCAAGCGTCGAGCAGTGTTTTCGAGGCGCGATAGTTGAGCTCCATCATGAGCCGGCCGTCGTGCTCCATGGTGTCGGAGCAGGCACCTTCATGGAACACGCAGTCGATGGTGCCGAGTTCGCCGCGCTCGAAGCGGCCGTAGAACTCGCGCCGGTCGAAGTAGTCGCTGATCGAGGCGCCGGCAAGGTTGGCGAACTTCGAGCCATCGGTGAGGTCGTCGACGGCGATCACGTCGGTGACGCCGATGGCGTTGAGGCCGTGCACGAGGTTGGAGCCGATCATGCCCGCGGCGCCGGTGACAATG
>Ga0209512_1001883_pt1 | contig 24047 bp, 17 predicted proteins | sample frozenSSSSmetaG_FD_184142 | JGI IMG/M metagenome (GOLD analysis project Ga0209512, IMG submission 184142) | Glacier valley bacterial and archeal communities from Borup Fiord, Nunavut, Canada, to study Microbial Dark Matter (Phase II) -... | ecosystem: Environmental > Aquatic > Freshwater > Ice >...
TTCCTGTCCATAAAACTGCAGTGCGAGGAATGACCATTTTGTCTTTGTACTCATTTAAGTTTGCTTTTACAATCCCGGTTGCAAACATTTCGGGCTTTAACTTACCACCCGGGTTATTGATTTCGATGCGGACCCTGGCAATGCGTGTATTGGGATCGAGAACAGGATCAATAAAAGTAATGTTACCGGAATAACTGGTTCCGGGTAAAGCCTGTATTGTGTAGGTTACTTTCTGTCCCATTGTCAGGTATCGAAGGTCGCTTTCGTATGCATCGAACATGATCCAGACATGCGACAGATCGGCAATATCGAACAATACGGAACCGGGAGAAATAAAATCGCCTGTGTTGACCCTCCTTGCCGATACAATTCCTGTGGCGCTGGCAAAGACTTCAAATTCCGTTTTTACCTTACCAGAAGTTTCGATGGCTGCTACCTGTTTCTCGGTTAGTTTCCATTGACGGAGCTTATCTTTAGATGCTTCATAAAGGGAAGGCTGTGATTCTTTAGTTGCAGCTGTCTCAAGTAATTCCTGTTGGGCTGTTACCAGATCCGGAGAATAGATAACCGCCAAAGTCTGACCTTTACGAACGACTTCGCCTGTAAAGTTAACGAGCAATTTTTCGATGCGTCCCGGAAGATAGGAAACCTGACTTTGCAAAAGCCGTTCATCGGCCTGTACTTTGCCATAAAGTCGTAATTCCTTCACCGGACTTTGCTTTGAAACTATGGATGTCAAAACATTGGCCAACTGAGCAGCTTCCTTTGTCATATGAATTGCGCCAGGGTCGGTCGTCACACCTCCCTGACTTAACGGTATTAATTCCATAGCGCATATAGGACATTTGCCCGGCTCGTGCATTCGGATCTGGGGATGCATCGCACATGTCCAGATCGTTTCTTTTGTTGTTTCTGATGAATGATCGTGTTTTTCTTCTTTGGCAGGAGTTGAATGAAAAAACACCCAGCCTAAGAATATGCCTGTTATCAATGTGATGCTTAAAAATATTGTTTGTCGTCTCATGATGTTTCAATTTACTTCAATGCAATTTAATTTTTTCAACCAGGCAACTGCCGTATTGTAATCAGCCACTGCCTCTAACTGTCTGTATTCATAATCGAGCGTTTGCTGGCGGACACGTAAAATATCTGTCAGATCGGTGCCGGCGGATGCAAAACTTTTAAACATGATACCGAGTGATTTTGAAGCTAACTGATATTGATCAGCAGATAGTTTTACCCGGCGTTGTGCATCCTGGTACAATTGCATGGCCTGATAATACTCGGTTTGAAGTGAATTAACAGCGGCCTTGTAATTTTGCAAATTGGCGGCTTTCAAAAACTCAGCCTCAGCTTGCATCGCTTTGTATTTCTTCCTGTAAATGGGCAATGTAACCGTTACCATAGGCATTATCATATCCTTGCCATTCATAGTCGATGTTGACATTTCACTTTTATTGATGAGCGAATAATTCAACCCCAAACCTACCATGGGGTAACTCATCCGGGTAACCATTTGCTTGCGAGCTTCAAGCGATTGTTGTTCAAATTGAAGCATCCCCAGCATTGGATTTTTAGTTAAGACACTGTCCGTCAACACCGATAAAGATGGTTGAAAATCAACAGAAACCAATGTATCAGGAATTGCAACTACGAAGTCAGGAGGCCTGTTAAGGTAACTATTGAATTGCGCTGTAATTGTATTTAACTGGCTCTTTAATAATTCAATGTTATTCTGAAGATCACCGGTTTCAATTTGAATCCTGTAAACATCTGTAAGTCCGGAACTACCGGAAGAGGTATTCATTGGGCTACCTGGCATAGTTGATCCGGATTGATTAGAACTGGTGTTGCCCGAATTTCCTCCCATTGCATTCATACCCGATGATGGACCGGAAGAAGAACTTTGAGAGGAAGAAGGGGAAACAGTTCTGCCTGCAGGTGGTGTCGCACTGTTTCCTGCCGGAACAGCTTTGAATCGGACAATGGCCAATCTTTCGATCGTACGAAGCAGCTCAATGCTCTTCTCCGAAATGCGGATGTTCTGCTTCACCTTGTGCAATTCGTACCATGTCCGTTGCACATCGTAAAAAACCTGCAATTTGGCATCACGGAACAATTCATATTTGGCTTTAGCCATCAGGCTCATTTCATCCTTCGCATTTTTGAGTACCCCAAACCATGGAAACATTTGCATGAGTCGGATATCAGCCACCTGGTTTCCGCCTAACAGTTCCATGGGACTTAGAAACACCCCCACGTTTAACTCCGGATCGGGTAAACCGCCTGCCTGCGGTACTTTTTGCAAAGCTGCCTCATATTCAGCAAATTTCTGCAATATCGCGGGATTGCTTTTGGCTGCAATTTCGAGGTAAAACATCAGCGAATCCTGTGAATAGGAGGATATGCTGAAAACAAGTATGTAAGTAACGATTAAAAGCTTTTTCATTGTTTCTTTTCTTTAATACCACATAGTGACATAGGGAACATAGAAGAATTATATCTATGTGTTTCTATGTGCCTATGTGGTTCAATTCCTTTTATATTTTTGTTGTCCATTGTCTTTTTCTTTATTACCAACATAGTCACATAGGGAACATAGAAGAATTATATCTATGTGTTTCTATGTGTCTATGTGGTTCATAAACTTTTTCTATTGTGTCCTATGTGACTATGTGGTAATTCAATTTTTCAATCCCCTCTCCCTCCACATTGCCTGAAATAATGGTACTACAAAGACTGTCATCACCTGGATAACCATACCACCAAACATCGGTATTGCCATCGGAATCATGATATCTGAGCCTTTACCTGTGGAAGACAGAACGGGTAGCAACGCGATCACCGCAACAGCTGTTGTCATCATGGCAGGGCGCACACGTTTTAATCCTGCTGATACAACGGCCTCGCGAACATCGTGAACAGTTGCAGGATGCCTGGCTTCGAAAACCTGGTGTATATAGGTTCCCATGATGACACCATCGTTCGTGGCAATTCCGAACAAGGCAATAAACCCGACCCAGACGGCCACACTCAGGTTAATCGGGTGCATTTGGAACATATCGCGGAGATTGATTCCTGAGATTGAAAAATTCATAAACCAATCTTGTCCGTATAGCCATAACATGATGAATCCGCCGGCAAAGGCTACGAAGACACCCGAGAAGTGGATTAATGAAGCTGTAACAGTTCGGAACTGAAAAAAGAGCAATAGCAATATCAATAGCAGACTTATCGGAATGACGATCATCAATCTCTTTGTAGCCCTCATCTGATGTTCGTAATTACCTGCAAATTTATAAGATACGCCGGGTGACAAAACAAGCGCACCTGAGTTCAGTTTCTGCTGAAGAATTTTAGTGGCTTCTTCCACTACATCCACTTCCGCTTTTCCTTCGTTCTTATCGAAAATAACATACCCGTTCAGGAACGTATTTTCGCTCCGGATCATCTGTGCGCCTCGCGTGTAGTCAATATCAGCAATTTCACCCAGTGGTACCTGGACGCCGGTTGCTGCCGGAATAAGGATACGCTTCAGATCATCCGGATTATCACGCAACTCACGTGCATAACGGACCCTGATCGGGAACCGTTCACGACCTTCAACTGAATTACTGAGTGCCATACCCCCGACAGCCACTTGTAACACTTCCTGTACATCACTGACAGTCATCCCATAGCGGGCCATTGCTTCGCGGTTTAGCTTTATTTCGAGATAAGGAGCTCCGACTGCGCGGTCGTAAAATACAGCAGATGCTTTGATGGATGGCACATCTTTCAATGCCTGTTCAAGCTGCATACCGGCCTTTTCGATCGCTTCCAGATCGGGCCCATATACTTTCAGTCCCATCGGTGCACGCATACCGGTTGAAAGCATTACAAGCCGCGTTTCGATGGGTTGAAGTTTTGGGGCAGAAGTTAAACCCGGAATATTGGTGACTTTCACGATCTCGTTCCAGATATCATTCGGACTTTTTATTTCGGGTCGCCACTGACGGAAATACTCGCCATTGTTAGATGGGATCAAACTGTCGGAAGGAATAACTATGAAACCATCCTTTTTAAGATTGTATTTAGATCCGTTTTTAAAGAGATAACTACCTTCCTTATCCACTTTGAATTGCATACGCTGCCCGTTTTCGTCGAGGATATATTCTGAACGGTAATTGATTGTATTTTCGAACATTTGTACAGGTGCCGGATCAAGCGCTGAATTTACACGCCCCCACTTACCAACTGCAACCTCCACTTCAGGAATTGCAGACAACCGTTTATCGAGTGTTTCGATATATTGAAGGTTCTTTTCTATGCTTGAATGCGGCATACTGGTTGGCATTAACAGGAATGATCCTTCACTAAGCGAAGGCATAAACTCCTTCCCTGTACCCGGAAACGTCTTTGAAGGCGACTGCCAGAAAGCTGTTTGCCGGAAGCCTTTCCATCCCATCTTTTCAGCCCCGGTAGCGATAAATCCGAATGATTTATCGAATCCCAGCCAGACTAAAAGTCCGAATAACAATGTGACGGCGGGGATAATCAAAAACGTACGTTTGTTAGCAAGCGCCCATCGGATGATATCTTCATAGAAATGAACCATTGACATCAAAGCAGCAAGAATGACGGCTATGATTCCACCCACAAACAGAAAGTTGGCAAGTATACTGTTGTGGGCACCTAACGGAAGCCACTCAATCGTAAGATACCAGGCAGCCACAAGTACGGTAATGCCAATATTGATATAGTTGGGATATTCTTTTCTGCTTTCAGGCCAGTGGTCGTCAAGCAAATTATTGATGCCAATTGCAATTAAGGCCAATGCCGGCCATGCATTCCAGAAGACGATAAACAAGATGCCTGCAATAAATAAGATTCCATTCCAGATTTTGCGAATCTTCTTTGTGTCAATTCGTATCGAAAAGAAAATATGCGTTAAAGTAGGAAGGACAACAATTCCAAGGATAAATGCAGATATTAAAGCAAAAGTTTTGGTGAAAGCCAGTGGATGGAACAACTTTCCTTCTGCGGCTTGCATGGCAAAAACAGGAAGAAAACTAACAATGGTGGTGGCAATTGATGTTACCACCGCATCACGCACCTCGGTCGTGGCGTTGTAGATCACCGACATTAGCTTTTTACCGCGAATCCCTTTGTTTTCGGGCATTTCCAAATGCCTGAGAATATTTTCAACATCCACAATCCCAATATCGACCATCACTCCAATCGCAATTGCAATACCCGACAAGGCAACAATATTGGCCTCAACGCCGAAAAGTCGCATAAGGATAAAGGTCATTAATACTCCAATCGGCAATAATCCTGCAACAATGAGGGATGCCCTCAGATTCATTACAAGGATAATAATGACGATGATACTGATCAGGATTTCGTGCGACAGGGCAGATTCAAGTGTCCCGATCGTTTCTTTAATTAAGCCGGTACGATCGTAAAAAGGGACGATCGTTACTTTAGAAACCGTACCATCGGGCAATGTTTTCTGAGGAAGTCCGGCTTCAATTTCCTTGATTTTATCTTTTACGTTGTTGATCACATCCATTGGATTTGACCCGTAACGTGCAACCACTACCGCACCGACGGCCTCGGAACCAGCCTTATCGAGTCCTCCACGGCGTGTAGCCGGACCAAATGCAACCCTTGCCACATCTTTAATCCTGACAGGTACATTGTTTCGGACAGCCACTACCGAAATTTCAAGATCATCGAGGTTCTTAACATACCCCAAACCACGGATGATGTATTCCACGTTATTCAACTCCATCGTTTCAGCACCAATGTCGAGATTACTTTTACGAACGGCATTCATCACATCCATTACCGTGACCTTAAATGCCTTAAGTGCCTCAGGATTTAAGTCGATCTGGTATTCCTTGATAAAACCACCCACTGAAGCAACTTCCGAAACACCTTCAGCAGTTGACAATCCATATTTGACGTAAAAGTCCTGAATTGTACGAAGTTCCTGCGGATCCCATCCGCCATTTGGTTGCCCTGTCTTTGGATTACGCCCTTCGAGGGTATACCAATAAATTTGCCCTAATGCAGTAGCATCGGGTCCGAGTGTTGGTTGAACACCTGCAGGTAATGTTCCTGAAGGTAAAGAATTGAGCTTTTCGAGAATACGCGAACGACTCCAGTAGAACTCAATGTTATCTTTAAAGATGATATAGATAAAAGACATGCCGAACATGGAAGTGCTTCGGATCGTTTGAACACCGGGGATTCCCAGTAATGCAGTCGTCAACGGATAGGTGACCTGGTCCTGCATATCTTTTGGAGAACGACCCATCCATTCGGTCGCTACAATTTGCTGATTTTCTCCAATATCTGGGATAGCATCCACCGCAATCGGATCACGTGGAAAGAAATCCGATTTCCAGTTGAAAGGCATAAATACCATTCCCAGAACCACAAATGTGATCAGGAAAATAAAGGTAATCAGCCTGTTTTCGAGGAAATATTTAACAAGTCGGTTGAACATGGGGGATATTTTGACAATTCGGCAATGAGCCGATTAGACAATTAGACAATGAGAAAATGTGACAATTCGACGATTAGACAATGAGAAAATGTGACAATTCGGCAATGAGAAAATTTATCAGTCTATGAATGAAGTAGAAATTCAGATCATGTCACTGAATAATTGTCGAATTAGTAAATCGCCGAATTAGTAAATCGCCGAATTGTCAAATTGTCAAATTATTGTTTTACCGGTACTTGCAGCAACCGGGAAGGGAGCTGTAAACCTTATCTTCTGCTTTTACCTTTTCGGTGTCGTGACCTGCAGCAGCCACTTTTTTCCCGACCTCATCAATGCTTGTTTTTGAAGGACCGTAAGTTACAGCAAGTAGCTTACTTGTTTTGTCCCATTCTGCTTTTGATACGCCATCGAGTTTGGCGGCCTTTTCGATACGTGATTTGCACATACCACAATTTCCGGAAACCTTCAGATTTTCGGTTTTTGTGGCAGTTACTTTTGATGCTGTGTTTGATTGTGCATAGGAGTTAGAACCCAAAGCGATTGCCAATAAGACAACTATAATGATTTTTACAGTTTTCATGATTTTAAATATTTGATGTTAATGTATTGAATAATAGAAAGAAATGATTTGTCAGTAGAAAAGTTGACATAACCTTCCCGCTAAAAAACTTCAGAAAACAATAACATCAAATACGGAACACACAAATGTCGGGCAAGCTGACAGCGCTCACCATAAAATTGCCTGGCGGACTGACATTTGTACTATAAGGACTTAAAACTGATAAAGACTGGATCTGGTAACCTACAGGAATATCAAAAACCTGTAATACCGGCTGTGAAAAAGATTTATAATCTGTTAATGATGGCGGATAATTGTTGTCAATCGCAAAAACGGAGACTTTGGTATTGCAGCAATTCGAGTCAAAATGACTTCCTGATAATGGACATTGTTTGACCGGAACTTCAGCTTCCATACCACATGAAGCCAACTCTCCAGATACTGATACTTTGGATGCGGCAATCTCCCCGCCACAATAATGAGTGGAAACAGTGAGTTGCAATCCCGAAATCAGGATGAGCAGAGAAAATGATATGGATAAAAACTTCTTCATTCTAAAGTATCAACGAATACCCGATAAAATAGTTGTGCAAATATATGACTAAATTATTTGTAAAGAAATATCTAAAAATTAAGACGAACAAAGCTTAATTCCTAAAATCGATCTTACAAAAGAAGTCCGGCCAAAGGGATTATAACTTTGTGTCGGACTTCTCATAACAAAATTGATTCCACTTTTTTCGAAAACGGATAACTAAAGAGTTGTTTTACAATTTTTTGGGTTCTTTGTTTACAGACGTTGTGTCTACCATCTTCATGGCTTTTTTCTTAATGACTGGTTCCGGTGCCATTGGTGCAACTGGCTCTTTGGGTTCCGGTGCTACTACGGCCGGCTCCACTTTTTTTACAGCAGCGGGCTCTGCTTTAGGTGCGACAACTGCAGGTACCGCTTTTTTCACAACTACCGTGTCTTGCGGCGTTTGACCGTTGGCATTAACAGCCGACAAACTGACAACCATGAAACCTGTGACGAGGATCATGGAAAACAAAAATTTACTCTTCATGATTCAAATTTATTAAAAATTAACCAAACAATTTCATGTAAAGGAAGGCTGATATTCGCTCTAAAGTGTTATATAATTATTGAATAGATTTACATCATTCACACATTTTCATTCTATTTTCCTGAAATATTTTTCTATCAACGCCATAAATTGATCTTTCTGGATTGGTTTTGAAATATAATCGTTGCATCCAGTTGCTATCGTCTTTTCGCGGTCGCCCGATAATGAATAAGCTGTTTGCGCAATAATAATCACATCCTGGTTAAATTGGCGTATGTGCTTCGTTGCTTCAAATCCATCCATTTCAGGCATTTTAATATCCATCAAAACCAAATCGATGTCTGGGTTATTTCGACATGCATCAACAGCCTCAATTCCGGTTCTTACTTTTATAATTTCTTTGCTAAAATTCCTCACTGCGATTCCAATAAGTATCGCAGATCCTTCATCGTCTTCAGCAATTAATACTTTAAGATTTCTAATTTGAGGTATCGTAACATCCATAGGAATAGCTTTATTAATAATATTTTGTTCTTTTCGTTCACCATTGTAAGGAATCGTAAAATAAAATACGGAACCTTTTCCCTCGCTGCTTTCTACCCATATTTTACCACCCAACATCACCACATACGCTTTCGAAATTGCTAATCCTAATCCTGCACCTTCATAATTTCGGGTAAGCGATTCGCTACCTTGGCGAAATCTTTCAAAAATAAAATCTTTCTGTTTTTCACCAATTCCCATACCAGTATCTTTCACGAAAAACTCCAATTCGTCAAGCCCATTATTCAGTTTCAAAGAATATCCAAATTCAATACTACCTGAATGCGTGAATTTTATTGCATTTTTAATAAGATTAGTGAGGATGGCATAGACTTTTTCTTTGTCTGTTTTTATAACCGCGTCTTTTTCGGACAAAGCTTTTTTAATGGAAAATTTCATGCCTTTATCTTCAACTTCCGGTTTAAAAAAGGCATAAAGGTATTTAATCTGGTCGTTAATATTTGTCTCCGAGATGGTGATTTCCATTTGACCTGCTTCTACCTTCGAGATACTCATGATGTCATTGATAATATTGAGCATACGTGATCCGCTTTTCTCAATCACCTGAATGTATTCTTGCTGTTCCTCTCCAGAAAGATCAGGTTCTTTTAAAAGACCTGCAAAACCTAATATTCCATTCATGGGTGTTCGAATCTCATGACTCATATTGGCAAGAAAAGCTGATTTTAACCGATCACTCTCTTCTGCCTGTTCTTTGGCCCTGACCAATTCGAATTCCGCCATTTTACTTTTTGTGATATCCTGTATCGTACCAACCATTATTACAGGCTGATTATTCTCATCAAATTTGAGTTTACCCTTTCCATGAACCCAACTAACCTCCCCGTCATTCTTCCTTACAATTTCATATTCCTTATCAAAATTTGCCTTGTTGCCAATTACTTCCAAAACGAAGTAATCGCTCATAATTTTTCGCCATGATGGATGTAGTGTTGACGCCCATCCTTCAATAGATTTATCAAAATCAGTATCAATTCCAAAAATACGATCAAGCAATTCGGAGCTAACCCATTTGCCAGTGGCAATATCTAACGTGTATGTTCCAAGACTGGCAATTTGCTGCGTTTCCTGCAAAAAACTTTCGCTTTCACGCAGCGCTTTTTCAGTTTTAATCCGTTTGTCGATATCGCGCGTAACACCAAGGAAGTATTTGAACTGCCGGTTTTCGTCGTAAATCGCATTTATAACGATCTCTGTCCAGACGCCTGTGCCATCTTTACAGGTTTGCTCTAATATGAGCGTCATTGGGTTAAGTTTTTCACCAGCAACAATCCTTGGAACAACCGTAGCAAACAATTGAGAAACAATACGAACAGATTCCGGCATCAGACACTCTTCGAATGATTGCTCCATGTTTTCTTCCGGAGTATAACCCCTCATCCTGAAAACGGAAGGACTTATATAATGATATTTTCCATTAATATCCATTGTCCAAATCACATCCTTCGAATTTTCGGCCAAAAGCCGGTATTCTTCTTCGCTTCCAGTCAGGGCCGTCATGGCTTTCTCTCGTTCTGCAATCTCAAGATTCAATTTATAATTAGCGTAAGCTTTTTCAGAAAGCTCGTTTGCAAATGCAAAAAGCATTTTCGAAACTTTTTTAAACTGCTCAACTGTCATAACCGGAACCTCCTTCAAGGCATCCATAAAATCTGTCCGGTTTGCGCCTATCTGATCAGCATACCGAATCATATGTTGCTCATCAACACCTTCATTCCTTACCTGACCAATCAACCAGTTCGCGATATGTCGTCCGCCAACTGTAATACTTGCACCCGCATCCCATAAGCCGCCACTTAAACATTTCTGTACAACAGGACCTGACAAATTCTGGCAGCCAATCACCGCATCCGATTGATAGCAGTTAGCCTTTCCGGTTTCCGTTTTGCGAATGATGGTGCTGCATAACCGGCAAAAACTACTTGCTTTTGTAATCGGCTCACCATCAGCAGTCGTAATAATTGAAGCTACACCATGAACATCGGCAAACAGATCCTGCAAACGCTGGATATCTTCAAGGATGAACAGATCGCTGAATTTTATATTGTTTAAAATGTCAATTCCCGGATTCTGAGGTAAAATGGCCATTGGTTTGCTGATTAGTGTTGCAAAGATAACTATTCCATTAAATTACGGTATTTATTTCATGACTTTCAATTCTGCTGTGTAAAGAGACGGTTCCTTCATCATGGTTTTTATTGCAGGGAATTGTAAAATAAAACGTTGACCCCTTTCCTTCTTCACTTTCGACACTGATTTTACCACCGTGCTTTTCGACAAACTCATTGCATAATAATAAGCCAAGTCCGGTACTTGGCTCTCCTTCTGTACCATTTCTGCCTGTTTTAACATCAAGCTGGAACAAATGATCAATTATTGCAGGGCTCATTCCAATACCGGAATCCTTAACGAATATTTTGACACTTTTGTCTGCGGCAACATTCGCTTTAATATTTACTTTACCACCGTGAGGAGTAAATTTCACCGCATTCGAAACAAGGTTGCGGATGACTGTTTGAAGCATATTGCTGTCAGCAAAAACCCTTATTTCAAGCGGAATATTGCAAAGAATATCAATCTCCTTGCTTTTCGCAGCATCCAGAAGCATCGCTACACTCTCTTCTACAATAAGATGTAATACAACAGATTCCTTCTTAAAGGGAATTAGCCCTTGCTGCATTCTGGCCCAGTGCAGCAAATTTTCGAGCAAACGGAAAAGGTTGATCGCTGATTTTTTCATACTTAGTGAAATATCCTGTATCTCTTCCATTGTCAAACTCGGTAAATCTTCTACCATTATTTCTGTTAATCCTAAAAAGCCACTGAAAGGGCTTCGCAGATCGTGGGCAATGATGGAAAAGAACTTATCTTTCTCTGTATTCATCTTCAGTAAATTAGCCTCACTCTTTTTCAACAGTTCCAAAGCAAGAGTTTTCTCTTTTTCAAGCTGTTTTGTTAGTGTAACGTCACGGGCAGTACCAACAATACCTATTTGATTCCCTTGCTCATCCCATATCGGCGCTTTATGAACATCAAGGAAAAGAAACTTCCCCTTCACATTCCCAAATACATCATATTGTTTTGAGGTTCTTTCGCTAAAGCTTATTCTGTCGTCAGTTGTATTATCTAAGCCAAATGTATACCAGTCGGGTTTATCCGGATGCGCTTCTCTTTCACGCTGAGCAAAAAAGGCATCTGTTTTTCCAATTGGCTCGTCGACATTGCTTGCAATCAGGAGTCTGTCGCACATTGTTTTATTGACGAAAGTATATTTGTTGTCCATATCCTTTGCCCATGTATAGTCGTCTGCATTATCTGCCATCAGTCGAAACATGGAAAACATTTGGCGATAGCGTTCTTCCCCGGCCTTGATCTCTCTGTGTGAGGCTACTTGCTCAGTAATATCTTGTATTACAATCAGACGGCTACCCGGTTGGTTTTTGATCGCATGTTTATTAATTCTGAAAGTCGCAATTTTATTGCCACTTCGGATTTCCACCTGGTCACCGGCTTCGGCTTTACTGTTAATCACAGCATCCATCAATAAAGTTACCCGGGCACCTGCGGCTAAAGCCGGAAATCCAATGACGTATTTGCTCGGAATGCCTAAATATTTTAATGCAGCTCCATTGATATCCTGAATTCTGTTTTGCTCGTCAAGAGCCAAAATGCCATCAGTCAATGTTTCGACAAGCGTTTTACGCGCTATCGGCACCAGGTCGAGAAAGCGAATATGTAATATGGCATAGGCTGCAAGGGCACCACTTAGAATAATGCTTATTGGCGATATATCCAGGCCTGCGACTGGATTATTGCCTGTTAAGTAAATCAAACTTGCGATCCATGGGCATAAACCTGCAATTAAAATAATCCAACCCTGCGTACTGAAAGGTTTATTTTGACGAATACTAAAACTAAAAAGGTAGACAACAGACAAAAAAAGCATCAGGTAAGTGTAAGCAATATAGCCGATCCAGAAACCGATCCCATGGTAATATTCCATAAGATTTGTTTGACCTGAAATTGCTGAAAATCCGGTCCATACCAGGTTATGATGCTCGTTAGTGATTGTCAATACAAAAGTAATTATCGGTACAATAAATAACAAGAAGAGATATTTTGGAGAGATGTATTTGTCTTTACCTGTGAAACGAAGAACAAAAATCAGGTAAAGTACGGGAGTAGGAATCCCACCAATGAATTCGAGTTTTGACCAGAATATTTTTTCCGACACAGTCGGTGCAGCTGTCTCAAATATTAACCAGAATGCCCCAATACCTGCAGCAATCATCAGCATAGTGAGTTCTCTGGCGCCCTTTACAAAACGACGTTGCCATGAAAGAAAAGCAACGAAAAAAGAGACCAGTGCTGTTGCAAGGAAAAAAACGGAATAAATCGTAAAAATTAGATCCATTGTTTAAATACCATTTGAATGATATTTTATTGATTTACTTAATTAATTCACAAATATAGCTTTTCAGCCAAACAAGTGTACGAATCGATTCAAACTTAAATTTATTTAGCCAATATATTGAACATGTTATTAAGCAGTTTGAATTTAAAGGCAACAATAATCAGTAAATGTTAATAATCAGTTAGATTATTCTGAAGAACAGAATATCAAACTGACCGGAACTGATTATCTTTTCAACCGGCTTAGCAGCGAATCATCCCCGTTTTGGTATTCCCTTGCCAGACTTTGAACCGTGTTCCCTGAAATAAGATGATTGATCGAATCTCTGATCGGGGCATATTGACCATGAAGCGGACAAGGATTATTTTCGTCGCAATGCCTTAACCCAAATCCGCATCCTGCGAATGTTTTTTCCCCTTCAATCGCGCTGATTATCTTTTTTAACTGAAGTTCAGGTTTACTTTCATCGAAATAAAAACCCCCGCCCTTCCCTTTATTCGACAATAAGAACCCTTGTTTAACAAGTCTTTGCATAATCTTCCCTGTATAATGTAGCGGCGCATCAATTTCGTTCGCAATCTCAATGATTCCCGGCTTGGTACCTTTCATATTTTGAACCTGTACATATACCAACCCGCGAAGGGCATATTCTGTCTCTTTATTAAACACGGCTTTCTTCCTTCCTTTTAATGACCGCACAAAGTTAATGAAAAAAAAGAATAAAATAATAAAAGACCTTTTTGTCTTTTATTAAATAATTTCTTATTATTGCACTTTATTTAATCGACAAAAAGATGAACACAGACACAATTAGCAGTACAACCCCAATAGGCAATATTGTTGCCAATGACTTCCGCACCGCTTCCGTTTTTAAAAATAACAACATCGATTTCTGTTGCGGAGGCAAGAAATCGTTGGCAGATGCCTGTCTCGAAAGAGGGGTCGACCAGGAAAAGGTAAAATTTGAGTTGCAAGAGTTGGCAGCAACTCCCCTCAACGCCGGGCAGGATTACAGATCGTGGAAACCCGGTTTCCTTTGCGATTACATTGTGAATACTCATCATCGTTACGTACTTAAAACTTTACCTGAACTGGTTCAGTATACGCGTAAAATTGCGGATGTTCACGGATCGCATCACCCCGAACTCGTTGAAGTGGCTGTACTTTTCGCTCAAATAAACAATGAATTGCTTCAGCACTTGAAAAAGGAGGAGGAAGTATTGTTCCCTGCAATAAAAAACGTACTCGCAAATAATGATCCCGAATCGAAGAAATCAATTATTTCAGAAATTGCCCGGATGGGAGGTGAGCATGAGTTCGCGGGTGGTGCAATGGATGCCATCAATACACTGACGAATCATTACACTTTGCCGGAGGACAGTTGCGGCACTTACCGGGTGGCCTTTAAACTGCTCGAACAATTCGAAGATGATTTACACATCCATGTTCATCTCGAAAATAACATCCTCTATCCTGCAGCTTTAAAGCTTGCCAATTAAAAATTAGTAAATATGAGTAGCGCGACGAAGAACCTGGAAGACGATCATGTCTATATCTTGCAGTTGATTGACGCAATGGAGGCCATGACCAAATCATCGGAGCCTGACATCTCCGACCTCGAAGATGCTGTTGATTTGATCAAAAGCTATGCCGATGGTCTGCACCATGCCAAAGAGGAAACCTTGCTCTTTCCGTTGATGGCGGAGCATGGATTTTCGACGCAGCAAGGCCCTGTTGCGATGATGCTGCACGAGCACACACAAGGAAGGGCCTTTGTGATAGAGATGACAGCGGATATTGAATTGTTTAAAAACGGGGATCTTTCGGCGCTCTCTTTTGTATACAGCAACATGCTTGGATATGGTGAATTACTCCGAAATCATATATCAAAAGAGAACAATGTTCTGTTCAGAATGGCAGATCAGGCTCTTCCAAAGGACGATCAGGAGACTTTGTACAAACAATTCCAGGATGTGGAGAATAAATGCCTCCCAAATCATCAGAAAAAAGATTTTATCGCAAGAATTGAAAAGCTTACACAAATTTATAATCCCTCATAGTATTTCACATTAATACAAATTATTAACCAACAACAATTTATTAAATGAACACAAAAAAACTCTGGATTAGTTTTATCCTGGTAATGACTATTTCATTTGCCGTTCTGATCTATTATGGACGGGAAATCTACCGGCAGGCTCCCCCGATTCCCGACAAAGTGATGACTGCTGACGGAACAGTTCTTTTTACAGGTCAGGATATTAAAGATGGTCAGAATGTCTGGCAATCGGTTGGTGGTCAGGAAATGGGAACAGTATGGGGACATGGTGCTTACCAGGCGCCCGACTGGAGTGCTGACTGGCTGCACAAAGAGGCTGTCTATATGCTCGATAAAATGGCTCTTCAGACCGACAGCCTTCCATACGATAAGGTAGGCGCTCAAAGAAAGGCAGCCCTGAAAATCCGTTTACAGGAAGATATCAGGGTAAATAGTTACCAGGATGCATCAAAGACGTTGGTTGTATCCGGTTTAAGAGCAGAGGCTATTGCCAGCAATACCAAATTTTACGGAGGTTTGTTCACGAATGATCCCGCGCTGGCACATTTACGCGATGCTTACAGCCTTCCGGAGAATTCGCTCAAAGATCCGGAACGCGTTCGCCAGTTGAATGCCTTTTTCTTTTGGATTTCATGGGCATGCGTTACAGAGCGTCCCGGCCTGAAAATTTCCTATACAAACAACTGGCCCGCTGATGAATTGGTTGGGAATCGTCCAACCGGCGATCTTTTACTCTGGACAGGGTTTAGTGTGATGATGCTTTTAGCCGGTATCGGATTAATGGTGTGGTATTATGCAAGAAAAAGGGACGAAGCAGAGGATGAATTTCCTAAACATGATCCACAACTAAAAGCGACACATACCCCCTCACAAAGGGCCACTTTGAAATACTTCTGGATTGTTTCAATATTACTTCTCACACAAGTCATTATGGGTGTAATCACTGCCCATTATGGAGTAGAGGGCGGGGCTTTTTATGGCATTCCATTATCTGACTGGCTGCCGTACTCCATTTCGAGAACATGGCATGTCCAGATCGCAATTTTCTGGATCGCTACTTCATGGCTTGCTACCGGATTGTATTATGCACCTGCTATTTCGGGATACGAACCCCGTTTTCAAAAGCTTGGAGTTGACTTCTTGTTTTTCGCATTGCTTGTGATTGTTGCCGGGTCTTTAGCCGGACAATGGATGGGTGTTATGCAAAAACTCGGTTTAGTTCAAAACTTCTGGTTTGGACACCAGGGTTACGAATATGTTGATCTTGGCCGTTTCTGGCAGATCTTCCTTTTAGTAGGTCTCATCATCTGGCTTTTATTGATGGGCCGCGCCATCTGGCCTGCATTAAAACAAAAATCGGAAAGCAGGAATCTTCTGGCGATGTTTTTAATCTCTGCAATTGCTATTGCCGGGTTTTACGGTGCAGGCCTTATGTGGGGTCGTCAAACGAACCTTGCCATTGCCGAATACTGGCGCTGGTGGGTGGTTCACCTTTGGGTGGAAGGATTCTTCGAAGTCTTTGCATCGGTTATCACCGCCTTTCTGTTTGTCAGATTGAACATTATCAAAGCAGCAACTGCCACCACGGCCGTCTTGTTCACCACTGTTGTCTTTCTGTCGGGCGGGATATTAGGCACTTTTCACCACCTCTACTTCACAGGAACTCCAACAGCTGTGATGGCATTGGGAGCCACATTCAGTGCGCTCGAAGTCGTGCCATTGGTGCTTATGGGATTTGAGGCTTATGATAATCTTAAAATAAGTAAGATGGCAGCATGGACAAAAGCCTACAAATGGCCTATTTACTGCTTTATTGCTGTAGCTTTCTGGAACCTTGTGGGAGCCGGAATATTCGGATTCTTAATCAATCCCCCAATTGCACTCTATTATATGCAGGGTTTGAACACCACGGCTGTTCATGGTCATACTGCACTGTTCGGAGTCTACGGAATGCTTGGTATTGGCCTGATGTTATTTGTCCTGCGCGACATGGACAAATCTGTTATCTGGAAAGATAAATGGATTAAGTTTTCTTTCTGGTCGATCAATATTGGTCTGGCAGCTATGGTCTTGCTGAGTGTCCTTCCGATTGGACTTTCGCAGACTCTTGCCAGTGTAAATGAAGGTTTATGGTATGCCCGCTCAGCAGAGTTTTTACATCAACCATATATGCAAACATTTAAATGGATGCGCGTATTTGGTGATACCCTTTTTGCTGCCGGAACCGTTTCTTTGGTCTGGTTTATTTTCGGACTCAAATTTGGATGGAGTCATGTGAAAGAGAGAGCGGAGAAATGAGCGGGAGAAAATGAGATAATTTGTCAATTAGACAATTTGATAATTAGACAATTTTGAAACTGAGCACGTCTATTTCTGTATAATTATTGCCCTGAAGGGCTAAATATCAATAACCCCGGGTAAGCGACCGAAGGGAGCGCAACCCGGGGATTAAAAGAGTTAAGAAGAGCAGATATAATCATCAGGAACAACCGACACTGAAGGTGTCGAATATCAATAACCCCGGGTGAGCGACCAAAGGGAGTGTAACCCGGGGTATTAACAACAAAAAGAGGCGCATCTGCAAATGCCAATAGAAATGGAACTGTTCTATGCGCCGCAAATCGAAAAAACGAATACAGTTTATAAACTGAATCTGTAAACAATTTAAAGGAAAGTCATAAAATAAAGGCGACACTGAAGGTGTCGAATATCAATAACCCCGGGTAAGCGACCGAAGGGAATGCTACCCGAGGTTATCAATGCCTCAACAAAAAGAGGCGCATCTGCAAATGTCAATTGAAATACAACCTCTGTATGCGCCGCAAACCGGAACTTATTTTATCTTTAAAAAATTCATATCAGGATTATTGATGGGAAAGCTATTTATAGAGAAGGCAAGTAGATTTATGATTACAAATTTCAGAACAACGCACTAGATGAACCGTAAAAAGCTTGTCACCACATTTCGGAAGTTCCACAAATGGCCGGGAATTATAATCGCTGTTTTTGCCATTCACTTTGCATTTTCGGGTATCATCATGAATCACCGCAGTTTGTTTTCAGGAGTAGACGTCTCCCGGAAATGGATGCCGCGATCGTATGAATACCAGAACTGGAACCAGGCAGCCGTGCGTGGAGGTTTTAGTATTGGTGAAGATTCCCTGCTTTTCTTCGGAAATATTGGTTCGTGGATCAAAACAATTCAAGGCTTTACCGATTATAACCAGGGATTTCCGCGTGGAATCGATAACCGGAAGATCAATCAGCTAATCAAATTCAACGGAAAATTAATTGCTGCCACGCAATTCGGATTGTTTCAACGTGGTATTTCTGACAAGGAATGGCAATCAATAACAGCTTTTGCAAGTGAACAACGGTTGGTTGATTTATTCATCAGAAAGGATACATTGATGATTCTCAGCCGTAATTTCCTGACAAAGACAACCGATTTAAATCAATTCAAAACAATCACATTGCCATCTCCGGAAGGCTATACCCGCAGCGCCGGTTTATTTATTACACTATGGGAACTGCACAGCGGCGAGTTATTCGGAACAGTTGGGAAATTACTGGTCGATTTACTGGGATTTGTAACAATATTACTTACTGTCACCGGATTGCTTCACTTCTTCTTTCCTAAACTGATCAGGCGAAAGAAAAGAATCACAGGATCTTCCGGTAATCTTCCAGCTACTTTCCGTCTCAATCTTCGCTGGCACAATGTGGTGGGTTATATTTTTGTCCTATTTTTAGTGATCAATACGACAGCAGGTATGTTTCTGCGTCCGCCGCTGCTGATACCGATTGTCAATTCAAGAGTTGGCATCATCCCTGGAACGCATCTCGATACTAACAATCCATGGAACGATAAGCTTCGGAAAGGAACTTGGAACGAAAAGTTGGGGATCTACATCTTTTCAACTGCTGATGGGTTTTATGCTGCAGATGAAAGCCTCTCGCGGCCAATGATCAGGTTTTATTCACAACCACCTGTCAGTTTGATGGGTTGCAACGTACTCGAACCGGTTGACTCCACCAAATACCTGATCGGTTCGTTTTCGGGAATGTTTACCTGGGATGCAGTGAATGGCGAAGTTGATGATTTCTTCACGGGAAAAGGTTATCAGGCTCCTACCGGGATGTCAAGGCCCGTATCTGATAATATGGTGGCAGGTTATCTAAAAGATCATCGGAATAATCAGTGGGTATTCGACTACAACAGCGGAATCGAAGCGATCAATAATGCCACAACCTGGGAGATGCCCCATGATGTCAAAATGAAATCACCTATTTCACTTTGGAATCTCGCACTCGAAATACATACAGGGAGAATCCTTGAACAGTTTATCGGGATCTTTTACCTGTTGTATATTCCCGTCGCCGGAATTTGTGTGCTAATGGTTTTGATCAGCGGATTTTTTGTCTGGCTTTTGGCACATCGAAAAAAGAAAAGACTGAATAATGGATAATGTTTAATTTGGGTTCAAATTATTATTAAGCTATTATTTCAGATATTGAAAGTTGAAAAAAAATTCTGATTCCAATAATAAATTTTGGCTAAAGCCAAATTGCTTTATTCCTTTTAATCCACAGGCTGAAGCCTGCGGCAATTCATATAAAGTCTTTGTAGATTAACCTGTTTCATATAATTCAGTCTGAATTGCTTCCAATCTTTTAATCTTTACCAATGAATTGCCTCCTGCTTTAGCTGGAGGTTTAAAATTTGAATTCATTAATGGCTTTAGCCAAACATTTGCAACTTCCCAATATTTTTCAACCCTTAACTTTCATTAAAGTACCAAAATAGTTTACTTTCGTCCCACATTGACTAATTGAACGACTATGCCGCTAATCATTATTATTGCCGGGATCGTACTCCTTTTTGTACTGATAAGTGTTTATAAAATCAGCGCTTTCCTTGCACTGTTAATCACCTCTTTTGCTGTTGGTTTACTCAGTGGCATGGAACCCCTGATAATTCTGCAATCCATCACTTCGGGACTTGGAAGTACAATGGGAAGCCTTGCGCTGATTATTGTATTCGGAGCTATGCTCGGAAAATTACTTGAGCAGAGTGGCGCTGCTTACCAGATTACCAATAAACTGGTTGATCTTTTCGGAATTGGAAAGATACAGGTTGCAATCATGATCACCGGTTTCCTCGTTGGATTACCCATGATTTACAATGCCGGCTTTCTGGTATTGATTCCCCTGATATATGCGCTTGCAGCATCAACCAAATTACCGCTGATCTATCTTGGACTTCCCTTGTGCGCAGCGCTTTCGGTAACTCACGGGTTCCTTCCTCCCCACCCTGCCCCAACATCCATCGCTTTTATATTTCATGCAAATCCAAATCTCACGTTGATGTATGGAATGATTGTGGCAATACCAAGTATTATTATAGCAGGACCATTACTTTCAAGGTTTTATACAAAATGGAAACTCACACCACCGAAAGAGTTGTTTGTTGCACGCGAATTCACAAAAGAGGAGTTGCCTTCACTTTCAGCAAGTCTGTTCACAGCCATCAGCCCGATTATTTTGATGCTATCAGGTGCAGTTCTTCAGATGGTTATTCCGGCAGAAAGCAACAATATCAAAATATTAAAGTTTATCAGTGATCCCACTGTCGCACTTTTCTTCGCTGTTTTTATAGGTGTTTACCTTTTGGGAATCCGGAAAAAGCAAAAGATGTCGGATCTGATGAAAACATTATCTGATTCGGCATCAGGTGTGGCTATGATCTTACTGATTATTGCTTCGGGCGGTGCTTTCAAACAAGTGCTTGTTGATAGCGGAACAGCCGAATATATTAAAGTAATTGCAAACGGATTCAATATGTCACCATTGATTCTTACTTGGTTTGTTGCAGCATTAATCCGGTTTGCAATAGGTTCGGCGACTGTCTCCTGCATTACAGCTGCAGGTTTGACGTTACCATTGATTGAAGGAACTGGTGTTTCACCGGAACTCATGGTAATTGCCACGGGAGCCGGAAGCCTGATGTGGTCGCACTTTAATGATATCGGGTTCTGGATGTTCAAAGAATACTTCAATACAACGATTAAACAGACCTTCCTTGTCTGGACCGTCATGGAGACACTGATTGGTATCATCGGATTAATCGGAGTATTGATTTTAAGTCAGTTTATTTAAGACATTGATTATCTATGCTGGTATTGGAAAGTGGCACCAGAAACTTTATCTGGTTAGAAGGCTTTGAGTATTCCTGTTTTGCAGGAAATAATTACCTTTGATTTCTCACAACGATTAGTTGTAAACCCATCATTCCGATCATGTTCAACAAGCCGCAAGATGCCGCCGATCTGTCCGGTTTCCTGAAAGAGAATCAGATGATTGCCCCATTTGTGAACTATCCTGTTAAAACAGCAAAATCAATTATACGATTAACCGCCTCGGCCGCCCATACCGATCAGCAGATTGATCAATTACCTGCTATACTTGAAATATGGAAGAAAACAAGGCTGGAAAAAATGCAATAAACCGGCAGCAAAGTCAGCACGATTTCAGGTGATTTTGACACATTAAAAGGAGATTTAAGATTAGCACAGTTATATGTCAATATATAGTATTTCCCCGATTTTTCTAAAGTTCCGAAACTGCTGCAAAAACTTGTTGATAATATAAATAGTCGGATTGATTCCATTCAGGGAGATGAAATCCTCAAATTGTCAGCCGACGACATTATAATTTTACAAATATTCATCCATTTGGTGACAGTTGCGGAAGAACTGCGCGGGTATTAATGAATTACGTTCAATTGAATCACAAAGAACCTCTGATAAAGATATTTGCGGAAGACCTGGCAGCCGGGAGGCATTAAAACAATAGCTTAAAAAATTGTGTAAAAGTTAAGTTGCCGATTCGCAACAGATTCATTTATTCTGTACTTTCGAAAAAAAACATCAAAATCTATTAACCAGTGATAAATAAACAAACCAATCCTAAAAAATTGATCTTGCGTGTCCTCGCTTCGATTCTGCTATTGATTGTACTTGGCAACCTGATCATGTTAATTGTTGCTCACATGGCGAGAAAATTACCGGATGCGTGATTCTGCTTGGTTCGATAAATTCGGTGCTTGTGGGTGGATCATTTATGCTCGGACTGATGTTTATGGTCACAACACTTGACCGAAAACTTCCGTGGTTGCATTTTCCACTTAAACGGCTGATCGTGCAATTTTTTGTCACAATCGTGTTCTCGCTTATACTAATTGTAGTGGCAATTCTGCTAACCGGTTTTTTCTGGCACCAGAAAATCACTTCCGACTTTTTTCTCGAAACAGGGGCTTTCATGGTTAAGATCGCGTTCTTATTTGTTTTTTTAGGTTCGCTGATATCCAATGTAATCATGTTTTTTAAGAACTGGAAGGAGGCAGCTGTTCAACAAGAGAAACTTAAACTCTAACAACTGGCACTGCAATACGAAACCCTCAAAAGCCAGGTGAATCCTCATTTCCTGTTCAACAACCTGAATTCGCTCACATCGCTGATCAGCACCAATCCCGATAAAGCAATTGATTTTGTGAAAAAACTATCGGAGGTGTACCGCTATGTCCTCGATCAAAAGGATCACGAACTGGTGGCCCTCGAGACGGAGCTGAAATTTCTTGAATCGTATGTTTTTCTGCAGCGGATAAGGTTTGATACCAATTTAAATATACAGATTGATGTCAATCCCGGCAAGTTCAAAGTCATTCCATTATCAGTTCAGATGCTGGTTGATAACGCGATTAAGCACAATGAGATATCGGATAAAAATCCACTGTCAATCCGCATATTTTCAACCAATGATGATTGCCTGAATGTAGAAAACCGGCTTCAGAAAAAAGCAGGATCGGAAGGAAGCGGAAGCGGGATCCAGAACATCAAGGACCGATATGAATTTTTCACCAGCAAAAAGGTGATCATTTCTGAAGATGCCGGGAAATTTTTGGTGAGTATTCCTTTGCTAACAGATTGAAATAATGTATAAAGTACTTATAATCGAAGACGAAAAGCCGGCCGCGGATTGGTTAAAGCAACTAATCCTGAAGTTTGATCCCCAAATTACGGTGCTGGCTGTGATTGATTCGGTAAGTGGCGCCATTGAATGGTTTCAGCAGAATCCGGCTCCCGATCTTGCGTTTATGGATATTCAGCTTGCCGATGGATTGAGCTTTGATATTTTTGAGCGGACAAAAATCCAATGTCCTGTTATCTTCACAACGGCCTATGAAGAATATGCGATTAAAGCGTTCAAGGTAAACGGTGTGGATTACTTGCTTAAGCCAATTGCTTATGCCGAACTGGAAGCTGCATTTCAAAAGTTTGGCGAAAGGGTTCAAAGTGTTCAGGCAGCACCGTCAGTTACGGTTGAACTGCTGAATAAAATAAAGGAAATGCTTCGAAAACAATACAAGACCCGGGTTGTGATCAAGGTGGGAGAACACCTGAAATCCATAACCGTTGAAGATATTCTCTTTTTTTACAGCCTCGAAAAGGCAACTTACCTTTGTACCGCTGATTTCAAAACCTACCTCGTTGATTATTCGCTCGACCGCATCTCAGAGATGATTGACGAACACAGGTTCTTTCGCATCAACCGTAAATATATTCTGAGTAATCAATCGATTGCCGACATTGTTTTCTATTCGAACAGCCGTCTGAAAATCAAGTTAAAAAAGCCAGGCAAGGAAAGCATTATTGTAAGCAGGGATAAAGTAGCTGCATTCAAGGAATGGCTGGATTTGTAACATACGCCGAACGTCAAACTATTTAATCAACCATGACTTAAGTTAGTTTTTGTCCAACCATATTTACTATATTTGCATACAAATCGAAATAGGTAAACCTGCATATTTTAATCTAAATTTAAAAAGCAAT
>Ga0209512_1001885_pt1 | contig 24025 bp, 17 predicted proteins | sample frozenSSSSmetaG_FD_184142 | JGI IMG/M metagenome (GOLD analysis project Ga0209512, IMG submission 184142) | Glacier valley bacterial and archeal communities from Borup Fiord, Nunavut, Canada, to study Microbial Dark Matter (Phase II) -... | ecosystem: Environmental > Aquatic > Freshwater > Ice >...
ATTATTGCCCCTGCATCCACCGCTCCGGGTGAACTGGTGGTCAATGGCTGGTCTCCCTCTAAAAGAAATAATCCCTTCGCCAATTCGGGCATAGTGGTGGCAGTGGAAGATAATAATTTCCAGCACCTGCTGCTGCAGCACGGACCGCTGGCTGCCATGGAATTTCAGCAAAGCGTGGAACAAAGGTCGTACCAGGCAGGCGGCGGCAATTTTGTCGCCCCTGCACAAAGACTCGTGGATTTCACTCAAAAAAAATTATCCGGCACGCTGCCTTCCTGTTCTTATATACCCGGTGTTAACCCGGTGCTGATGCACGAAGTACTTCCTCCATTCGTGTTCAAATCGCTGCAGTCGGCATTCAGGGATTTTGACAAAAAAATGAAGGGATATTTTACCAATGAAGCATTGGTGGTGGCAGCAGAATCACGAACTTCATCGCCTGTTCGCATTCCACGTGATCCTGTAACGCTGGAACATCCCCAGATAATGGGACTTTATCCCTGCGGGGAAGGAGCAGGCTACGCTGGCGGGATAGTAAGCGCGGCCATGGATGGAGAAAAAGTTGCGGCAATGATTAAAACAAGGCTCTATGCTCGAAGTTGAACATATCAAAAAATACTACGCCACCCAAAAAGCTGTTGATGATGTAAGCTTTTCAGTAGCGGCGGGCAGCATCTTCGGATTGCTTGGCCCCAACGGTGCGGGGAAAACAACCCTCATACGCATGATCACCGGAATATTCTTTCCGGATGAAGGCAATATCTTCCTGAATGGTAAAAAATTCCAGCCGTTGCGCGACGTTGGTGCCATCGGCTACATGCCCGAAGAAAGAGGTTTATATAAAAAGATGCGGATCGGCGAACAGGCAGTTTACCTTGGCCGCCTTAAAGGGCTCAGCAAAAGTGATGCAATAGAAAAAGCGAAAAAATGGTTCGTGAAGCTTGAAATGCAAAGCTGGTGGAATAAAAAAGTGGAGGACCTGAGCAAAGGCATGGCGCAAAAACTCCAGTTCGTGATCACCGTTATTCATGAACCTTCGTTGATAATACTTGATGAACCATTCAGCGGGCTCGATCCTGTCAATGCCAATCTCATCAAGGAGGAAATTTTTCAGCTTTCAAAAAATGGCAGCAGCATTATATTCAGCACACACCGCATGGAGCAGGTAGAAGAGATCTGTGACCATATCATATTAATGAACCAGGGGAAAAAAATAATTGACGGCACTGTGAAAGATATCAGGCAGCAGTTCAAAGAAAATCTTTTTTCGCTGACACTTGACCACATACCTGAAGAACCCGCCCCTGCCGCGTTTGAACTCATATCCCAAAACGACCGGCAGCTGACCGTTAAAATTAATGAAGGCTACCGGGCTAATGATATCCTTCAGTATTACCTGCAGAAGGATATTAATATTTCAGGATTTTATGAAATACTTCCCTCTATGAATGAAATATTCATCAGGCTGGTGGAGGGGACTCCGCAGTCGCGCCAGTTTCAAAAAGTCATTGCTTAATAATATTGTATGAACAAGACCTGGCTGATCATTAAAAGAGAGTACATCACAAGAGTGCGGAACAGGACATTTTTGTTGTCTACCTTCCTTACACCGCTGTTATTTGCAGGACTGATCACCGCTGTCACTTATATTTCAGCAAAGAATACTTCTAAAGACGAGGAGACGACAGAAATAGTGGTTAAAAAGAGCAAGGTTCCTAAAAAGCCACATTCGGATGTCGCATACGGCGTGGGCTACGGTGGAGGTTTCCTGATTTATATTACCCTGTTCATTTACGGGTCAATGGTGATGAGAGGGGTAATGGAAGAAAAAACCAACCGCATCGCGGAGGTGATCGTGTCGTCGGTAAAGCCTTTCCAACTGATGATAGGCAAGATAGTGGGCATCGGCGCCGTGGGTCTTACTCAATTTTTTATGTGGCTTATCCTTATTCTGCTCTTCGCTGTGGCGCTTAATCATTTTATTCCACCGGATATATTGGCGAAAGCCGGAGGTATAGGTAATGGCATGCCAGGCGGCAGCGACCAGGCCCGTGAAGCCATGATGAACCTGGCCAAAGTAAAAGAGGAATTTGCTTCGGTCAACTGGTGGCTCGTGATCCCTTCTTTCGTGTTTTACTTTTTATTCGGCTATCTTTTTTATGCATCCATATTTGCGGCAGTGGGAAGTACGGTAAATGAAGATCCGCAGGATGCGCAAAGTCTGATGTTTCCTATTACGATGCCCATCATATTGTCTATAGTGATTATGTTTAATTCGATCTCGAATCCGGATGGGGCACTGGCCACCTGGAGCAGCATGATCCCATTCTTTTCTCCTGTGGTGATGATGGCAAGGATCCCATTCGGCGTGCCCTGGTGGCAGCTTGCGACCAGTATGGTATTACTGGTGGGTGGGTTTCTTTTTACAACCTGGCTGGGCGCAAAGATCTACCGCACAGGAATATTATTGTACGGCAAAAAAGTAACCTGGAGAGAAATCGGTAAATGGATAGTGAGGGCTTGACCGGTATTATTTTCCGAAAGATCAGTTTTCCATCATCCTTAACAGGGGATGAAATATATTGTTGTCGTCATCATCATTGCTGATGTTGATGTCAAATTTTAGTTGCGTTCCTTCTTTTAAAACGATTTTTTCGCGGCGGTAAGTTTTGTATCCCTTCTTTTCAAGTACAATGGTCACTTCGCCGGGAAGAAATTTGGGGATCATGAAATTTCCGAACTCATCGGTGGTATATGCTTTTTCGGTACGGTCCCTTGTGGAAGTAATGAATATTTTAACGCCCTTTACCGGCTTCCTGGAAAATGCATCGGAAACGGATCCTTTGAGAATGGGATCCTTTGTGCCATCAGATGGAGTGTTACTACCTGCCATTACACAATTTGAAAGGGGCAACATAGCCACCAGTATGACAAATATTTTAAAACGATTCATAATTTATGTTTCGGGTAAGGTTAGGAAACCTGATACAGGATGAAATTAACTGAAATACTGGAATCCCGCAACAGGTTGAAATGTTAATTTTTTCTATCTGTGCTATCTGGCATTGGCTATATTATAGCGAATAACCCTCACTTTAAGACTCTCCCAGATCTATTTCTGTGTTGTCTCCTATACTAAGGCTGCGGCTCTCGCCCTTTACCTCTGTGTCTCCGCCTATTAATGACTTGCTGAGCACAATATCAGAAAGATTCGCAAACGAGCCGATAATCGAATTCTTGATCACCGAATAACTGATATTCGATCTTTCTCCGATAGTCACGTTAGGACCAATGATCGAATTCTTAATATCGCAGCCGGAAGCGATGCTCACCGGCGGAATGATAATAGTATTCTCAAAATGATGCTCCTTTGAAATCACTCCCCCAAATTTTTTTAACAGCGTGGCGTTTGACTCCAGCAGGGTTTCTTTCTTGCCGCAATCGAACCAGTTTTGCACTTTAAATGCCTGGAACCTCGCCCCATTGCTGATCATACACTCAATAGCGTCCGTAATACTAAACTCGCCCCTGCTCTTTACCAGGTTCCGCCTGTTTTCTTCCAGGCAATTAAACAACTGTTCGGATTCCTTGATCAGGTATATCCCCACCAGCGCCATATTCGATTTAGGTATCTGAGGCTTTTCTACCACCCGGGAAATAAATCCGTCTTCACCCAGTTCAGCCACCCCAAAATCCCTGGGGTCATCCACCCGCTTGATCCCAAGTGCCGAATGTGGCTTTGCCAGTACATCACTAACATCATACTCGCAGATAGTATCTCCCAGCACGATAAACACCTCATCACTACCAACAATGTTCCGGGTAAGCTGAATGGCATGGCCTATCCCCTGTCGTTCGTTCTGATTAACAAAATGAGCGTCAAGGCCAGGATACTTTTCAGTAACGTAGTCCTTGATCTTGTCTCCAAGATATCCGATAATAAAAATAAATTCTGTGATACCGGCCTCCTTCAACTGATCAACGATAATGCTCAAAATCGTTTTACCTGCTAAGGGAATGAGTGCCTTTGGCTGCGTATAGGTATGCGGGCGCAATTTTGTGCCCGCTCCAGCCACTGGAATGATCGCTTTCATCTCTTTCCCGAAAGTAGTGCATTTTTATATTGCTGCTGTCATTATTTTTGCCGGGATTTCACAATAAGGTTTCACGCAAAGACGCAAAGATTAATACAAAAGATCGCAAAGAATTCTTTGCACCTTTGCGTGAAACGAATTAAAATAGCCATCATGCAAAAAGATACTCTCGTATTCGATCTCATCAGAAAGGAACTGGAACGCCAGCGCCGTGGCATTGAACTGATCGCTTCGGAAAATTTTACCTCTCTGGACGTTATGCAATCTATGGGCAATGTAATGACCAATAAATACGCTGAGGGATACCCCGGCAAAAGATATTACGGAGGCTGCGAAGTAGTGGATGAATCCGAACAACTGGCCATCGACAGGCTCAAAACTATATTCAACTGTGAGTATGCAAACGTACAGCCTCATTCCGGCGCGCAGGCAAACGCCGCTGTGCTCCTGGCCATCCTGCAACCGGGCGATAAAATACTTGGCCTTGACCTGAGCATGGGCGGACACCTTACCCATGGTTCCCCTGTAAATTTTTCCGGTAAACTTTACCAGCCATTTTTTTACGGCGTTAAAAGAGAAGACGGCCTGGTAGACTATGACATGATGGGAAAAGTGGCGCAGGAACAAAAGCCGAAACTTATTATTTGCGGCGCCTCCGCTTATAGCCGCGACTGGGATTATTCCAGGATACGCAGCATCGCCGACAGTATTGGTGCACTGGTAATGTGCGACATGGCCCACCCTGCCGGCCTGATCGCTAAAGGATTACTGAACTCCCCGTTTGATTTCTGTCATTTCGTTACCTCCACGACCCACAAAACACTCCGCGGGCCAAGAGGTGGAATTATATTAATGAAAAAGGATTTTGAAAACCCATTTGGCATTAAGGACAACAAAGGAAATACCCGCATGATGAGCAACCTGCTGGATATGGCGGTGTTTCCCGGCACACAGGGCGGTCCGCTTGAGCACGTTATCGCCTCAAAAGCTATTGCGTTCGGTGAAATTCTCAGCGATGAATTTGAAGTCTATACCCGGCAGATCATAAAAAATGCAGGCGCGATGTCTACAGCGCTGCTGGCAAAAGGATACAATATCGTTTCCGGTGGTACCGACAACCATTTAATGCTGATCGATCTCCGCAATAAAAATATCAGTGGCAAAAAAGCCGAGCAGGTATTGGGTAAGGCTGATATTACAGTAAATAAGAACATGGTCCCCTATGATGATAAGTCGGCCTTTGTAACCTCCGGCGTGCGTGTCGGCGTTCCGGCGATTACAACAAGAGGAATGAACGAAGCGCACATGCAAACTGTTGTAAATTATATCGATCGGGCGCTGGTTCACCAGGACGATGACGGAGCGCTTGAAGTTCTGGCAGCTGAAGTAAATGAATTCATGAAACAATTTCTGCTTTATCCTGAATTGGGCTAAATTTACTCCATTACGTCAGCCTTAGTCCTGACCCAATGAAGTAATAAATAAAAATTATGATTCAAAGGATACAATCCCTCTGGCTTATACTTACGGCAGTGATTGCATTTGTCATTTTCAAACTCACGCTGTACACCGGCAAAATTGCAGATGGCAGTGAAAGGGTATTTCAACTGGCCAATGATTTTTTAATGGTAATATTTATTGTTGCTCTGGGACTGCTTGCTCTCATCTGCCTGTTTTTATTTAAGAACAGAAAACTTCAGTTCAGACTTGCCGTGTTCGGAGTAATTTTTTCTATCGGATTTTTATTTCTGGAATATTTCAAAACAGAGCAATTCAAGAAAGAAAATTTAGTGCTCACAGGCTCCTACCAGATCGGTGCATTACTGCCGGTCATAATGGTAGTATTATTTTATCTCGCCGCACGTGGAATATATAAAGATGAAAGACTTATTAAAAGTATGGACCGCCTGCGATAAATTTTTACGACAGAAATTTACCGGTGTAACTTTCTTTTACTTTAATAATATCTTTAGGCACACCACTGTATACAAGGTTGCCACCTCCGTCTCCAGCTTCCGGACCAAGGTCAATCAGCCAGTCTGCACTTTTAATGACATCTGTATTGTGTTCGACAACCAATATCGAATGTCCCTGCTCTATTAATGCATTAAACGAGCAAAGTAGTTTTTTGATATCGTGAAAATGCAGCCCGGTAGTAGGCTCGTCAAATATAAACAGAATATGCCCCTGCCCTTTCCCCTTGCCTAAAAATGAAGCCAGCTTCACCCGTTGTGCTTCACCGCCAGACAAGGTATCAGAGGATTGTCCGAGCTTCACATAACCCAGCCCCACACTGCTCAGTGGCTGTAGTTTCTTATGAATATCCTTTTCCTCTTTAAAAAATTCTATGGCATCATCCACAGCAAGTTCTAAGATATCAAATACACTCTTGCCTTTGTATTGCACTTCTAGTACTTCTTCCTTAAATCTTTTTCCATTACAAACTTCACAGGTCAGGTGCACATCTGCCAGGAACTGCATTTCAACTACCTGCTCACCTTCACCCTTGCACGCATCGCATCTGCCCGCATCAACATTAAAAGAAAAATGCTTGGGTTGAAATCCACGCATCCTGCTCAGCGGCAGCTTGGCGTAAAGATCCCGCACCTCGTCCCAGGCTTTAATATAGGTTACGGGATTGCTGCGGGAAGATTTGCCGATCGGGTTCTGGTCCACCATTTCAATTTGTGAAATGCTGTCCATGTCTCCTTTCAATCCTTTATACAATCCGATTTTATCGCCAGGCTCGCCTTTTAATTTTTTTAATGCCGGATATAATATTTGTTTCACGAGCGTTGTTTTACCACTGCCGCTTACACCGCTTACCACGCATAAAACATTTAAAGGAAATTCAACATCTATGTTTTTCAGATTATGCTGCCGGGCGCCTTCAACAATGATCGAACTGTTCCATTTTCTTACTGTGCGGGGCTCAACAACCTTTAATTTTCCGCTTAAATATTTTCCTGTCAGGCTTTCTGCATTATTGATGATCTCCTCATAATTTCCCGCAGCCACTACTTCACCACCCAAATGCGAAGCCAGCGGTCCCATGTCAATTATATGGTCCGCTTCACGCATCATCATTTCATCGTGCTCCACCACGACCACCGTATTGCCCAGATCACGCAATTCTTTCAATACCCTTATCAGCCGCTTGGTATCCCTGGAATGAAGGCCGATACTGGGTTCATCCAGTATATAAAGGGAGTTGGTGAGGTTGCTTCCGAGCGACCGGGTAAGCTGGATACGCTGGCTCTCGCCTCCACTAAGCGAATTGGCGAGGCGGTTCATCGTTAAATAATTCAGACCCACATCCATCAGGGTTTTTAACCGGAGGTTTATTTCAATAAGGATGCGTTTGGCGATTTCGCGCTGGTGAGCAGTCAGCTTAATATCAGTAAACCATTGCATCAGATCCTTTACAGGCATTTCACACAATTCACCGATATGCCTGTCGTTGACCTTTACATACAACGCTTCTTTTCTTAAACGGTATCCTTTGCAATCCGGACAGGAAGTGCGGCCACGGTATCTTGACAGCAACACCCGGAATTGCACCTTGTATAAATTTTGTTCTACTTCTTTAAAAAAGTCATCAATGCCCGCGATCTGGCCGTTGCCAGACCATAACAGGGCATACTGTTGTTTGGTAAGATCTATGATGGGTTTGTGAACGGGAAAATTTGAAGTCTTTGCCGTTTTTATAAAATCTTCTCTCCACTTGCCGAGCTTTTCGCCTTTCCAGGGTGCCACTGCACCTTCAAACACACTTAATCTTTTATCCGGAATAACCAGGTCTTCATCAATTCCCAGCACCAGGCTGAACCCTTCACAGGTAGGGCAGGCGCCAAATGGATTATTAAAGGAAAAGAGATCAGGGACAGGTTCTTCAAACAGTATCCCGTCCATTTCAAATTTATTGGAAAATTGCAGCCTTTCCTTTTCGTTGATTAACAGGAACACTTCTCCTTCGCCTTCGTAAAAACCGGTTGTAACGGAGTCGGCCATTCGGTGTTTGTCCTCTTCGTCGAATTCTTTTACCACCAGTCGGTCTATCAATACATAAGTTTCCTTTGCAGGCTTCCAGTTCTTTTTTGCAGGTGTTTTTTCTTCCAGAAGATCCTCAATGCGAAGCACTTCGCCAGAAACATATAGCCTTGAAAATCCTTTCTGCATCAGAATGTTAAGTTCTTCAGATACGTTTCTGTTAACGTGCTGCCTGAAAGGTACCAGTATAAGTATTTTATCCCCGGTTTTTCCTTGTACGATCGCTTCCACCACATCGGCCACATCATCTTTTTTCACTTCTCTTCCGGAGACGGGTGATATCGTTTTACCTGTGCGGGCAAATAACAACCGGAGGTAATCATATATCTCTGTCATGCTGCCAACAGTTGATCTGGGCGTTCGCGTGGTCACTTTCTGTTCAATGGCTATAGCCGGGCACAGCCCCTTTATATAATCAACATCCGGCTTCACCATCCGGGCCATGAACTGGCGCACATAAGCGCTGAGGCTCTCGGCGTACCGGCGCTGTCCTTCCGCAAATAGTGTGTCTATAGTAAGCGAAGATTTTCCCGAACCAGAGACACCTGTTACCACTACAAGCTTATTTCGTGGTATTTCAGCCGTTACATTTTTAAGATTGTGCACCCTGGCTCCCTTAATGAGGATTGAATCATTCGGAACAGCTTTGCCTTTATCTGCGCCGATGCGGTTTTTATTGGAAATGGCCATAATTGAGTATACAAAAATACCCTGCCAAGGCGAATACTAAGTATAAATGTTTATCAACTGTCAAAAAATACCATAAAAGAATTGCTAAAGTTTGGTTTTTTGGGTAAAGTGTCTATCTTTAGACGGTAATTTGTTCAAGAAATCAAAAAAATAGCACGCCTATAGATTACACGCTTCTACTCAGAAAAACCAACTAGTCACTCTTAGAATCCTAATTATATATCCTATCACCTTCAAAACTGTAGAAGTTTATGATTTCCTCTTTACGTAAGAAAACCGACCATGAACTCATCCAAAATTTTCAGGATGGAGATCTTAACGCCCTCGAAATTCTTGTCATTCGTCACAAAGACAAGATGTTTACCTCAATTTTATTTTTGGTCAAAGACAAGTACCTGGCTGAAGACATTTTTCAGGATGTACTGATCAAAATCATCGACACTATCCGCGGTGGCCGCTACACAGAAGAAGGAAAGTTCCTTCCATGGGCCATGCGTATCGCTCACAATCTTTGTGTGGACCATTTCCGCAAGGTTAAGCGTACTCCTTCTATCAAAACAAGTGATGACCGCGACATTTTCGAGGTGATCAACTTCACTGAAGAAGGCGCCGACGAAAAAATGATGAAGCGTCAGAGCCATGACAGGGTTCGCCAGATGCTGGACCTGTTGCCGGAGGATCAGCGCGAAGTGATCATTTTACGTCACTACGCCGATCTTAGCTTCAAAGAGATCGCCTCTCTGACCAACTGCAGCATAAACACTGCTTTGGGAAGAATGCGTTACGGCCTCATCAATCTGCGCAAGATGATGACCCAGAAGAACATTGCATTATAATTAGAATAAGGATTCAACATATTGCATAACTGTACGAAAGTTTTGCCTAAACCCTCCAAACGGAGGGTTTTTTCATGTCGGGTAAGTACATCGTATTCATGTTGAGAGCTGGATAGTCGAATTTATTGGCAATCTCTACGATAAGATGGCTGTCGTTCTGGGATAACTTACCTATTTAACCAGCTTGTAGGCATCCTTGCCGCACTGGAGCCACCTGGCAAATTCTGCCGGCGACCTGGTATACCCTTTTGTTTTGGTAAGTATTTTTTCACCCGGATGTATGATCGCATACTGCGGCTGAGACACCGCATCAAAGTTCTCCGATTGAAATGTTGCCCATTTATCTCCCACGGTCACAATGTTTTTCTTAGAGCCTGTCTTTGTTGTAAACAGTACCTGATCTGCGGCAGGAAGTGTTTTTCTTTCATCCACATACAACGACACCACCACAAAATCATTCTTCATCAGTTTGGACACCGCTTCATTTGTCCAGACATTTTCTTCCATTCTCCGGCAATTCACGCAGGCCCACCCGGTAAAATCGATCAGCAAAGGCTTCCCCTCTTTTTTTGCCAGGGCCAGCGCTTCATCATAATCCCGCAGCGGTTCGATATTCGTCTGGCAGTTTACAGGATTTTTGTACACGCTATAGCACAATGGCGGAGGAAATCCGCTGATCAGCGAAAGATTCGCCGCTTTCGAATTAGTCAGGCCAGGAATTAAATATATTGTCACGGAGGCAAAAACAGCAATAAAAGAGAGCCTAACATAACTGAATTTTTTCAGGGGTCCGTCGTGAGGAAACCTGATCTTGCCCAACAGATACAACACGATCAGTATACCTGTGATCACCCACGACCCGATAAATATTTCTCTTTTAATAATGCCCCACTGCGATACAAGGTCGGCATTGGATAAAAATTTCACGGCCATCGCCAATTCCAGGAAGCCCAGCACCACTTTTACTGAAGTCAGCCATCCGCCGGATTTTGGAAGTGATTGCAGCCATCCGGGGAACATCGCAAACAAGGCGAAAGGAAGCGCCAGCGCTAGTCCAAACCCCGCTAAACCGGCCGTCAGCGGCCAGGCGCCTTCCGAGGCGGTGCCTGCCAGTAACGAGCCAAGTATGGGGCCGGTGCAGGAAAAGGAAACAATGGCGAGTGTGAGCGCCATAAAAAATATTCCTCCGATAGTACCCATTCCGGAACGGGAATCGATTGAATTGGCAAGACCTCCCGGCAATCCTATTTCAAAAAAACCAAAAAAGGAGAGCGCGAAGAAAACAAAAATGATAAAAAACAGGATGTTCAACCAAACATTTGTTGAAATATTATTCAGTATCTCCGGACTTACGTTGCTCAGTAAATGAAAAGGAAGGCTAAGCAATACATATATCATGAAAATAAAAAATCCATAGAGCACTGCATTGAGTATTCCTTTCTTTTTGTCCTGGGTTTTTTTTGTAAAAAAAGAAACGGTCAGCGGGATCAGCGGAAATACGCATGGGGTCAGCAATGCGATAAACCCTCCAAGCAGCCCGAGGAAAAATATTCCTGCTAAACTTTTGCCGCCTGTATCTTCATCTCCGCAATTACTTACTGGATGTTTGAGATCAAAACTATTTATTTTAATCCGCACGGCAGACGCAGCACCGCCTTCAAGCGCAACAGAAAATGCATAAGGGGTAGATGGATAAAATTCATCACCACGGCCGTAGGTATAAGTTAACTTACCCAGCAGTTTTGCAGGAATTTTTCCTTTTATGGAAACTGTTTTGATAAAAGATATGCGCCCCCCGTCGTATACCTTAAAAGATGCATTATCAAACAACGCATTCTTTATTGTTGTGGGGTTTCCTGATTCAATAAATGCGCCGCTCATTGTAATGGCGGAATCGCTGAAAATCAATTCCGTGGAAGGCACTTCACTGATCACTTCGTTGGGTCCATACAATTGCCATTTAGCGTTTCCCGAGGTGCTGAAACTTAATTCATATACGCCATCAGCTATTTTTTTGCTTGAAACATCCCACTGATAGGCAGTAGAATCCTGCGCCCGCAAAAGTGAAGGGACGCTCAGGAATATAAAAATAAGCGCGATAAAGGGTGTCTTAAATGATGTCATGGCAGTTGATCAGAGGTGAGCAGTAACTAAAAGGAATCAAAAATGCGCTATTAAAACTAAAGGAAATATTAAAATCACAAAGAGGTGTCTCGGGATTATCAGCTGCGACAACTATAAACTTAAACAAGCACGGGAGCCTGTGACAGAAGTAAAGACCGCAGAATTATCCTCCCGTCTGTATTACCGAGTATTTCTGAACAGGCTCTTTCCGGATGAGGCATCATGCCAAATACATTCCTTTCTTTATTGGTGATGCCGGCGATGTTACGAATCGACCCATTATGGTTGGAATCAGAAGTAATTTGACCCTTTGCATCACAATATTTGTAAATTACATGTTCCCTTGCTTCCAGGTCGTCCAGAATATTTTCTTCAGCAAAATACCTTCCCTCGCCATGTGCAATTGGTATTTTCAGCGGGGTGTCCGAGCCCACACCTGTCATATAAATATTCTTGCACAGGAATTGCTGGTTTACATTTCTCAACAAAATTCCGGGCAAAAGTTTTGCTTCGCAAAGGATCTGGAATCCATTACAAACGCCCAGAACTTTACCGCCCTTTCCGGCGAAACCTATAACACTTTGCATCATCGGACTAAAGCGTGCAATGGCACCGCAACGAAGGTAGTCGCCATAAGAAAACCCTCCGGGGAGTACAATGCAATCGTCAGAAGAGAACATGCTGATATCTTTATCCTTGTGCCACAACATGATCACTTCCTGGTTAAGGTCGTTCTCAAGCGCTTCCTGCATGTCCCTGTCACAATTAGAACCAGGAAAAACAACTATCCCGAATTTCATGTGTATCCGTTTTGCACGAAGTTAAGAATTATTGGTAGCGATAAGGCCACAGCCCCTGAAGATTGGTGAATAAACCTCCTTACATAAAGTTTATTTTTATGCAAAGATGTTCCGGTAGCAGATAAAAATGGCGTATCCGAATGTCAGCCAGTGCAGGATCGAAGGAAACACTCTTCTTTCAGGATAATAGTATGCTGCCGCATGGAAACACGCCAGCGGCATGATGCCAAACGCCCAGTTTACATAGTTAATACCTCCATTTACCAGGATGATAAACAATGAAATGATCAGGAAAAGCAGCAGCAGGCTCCATCCCTTTCTAACCTGGATCAGCATTTTACTGAGATTTGCCTGTACAAAAAATCCACCGATAATGAAGGGAACCACGATCAGGATAATGCTGATCGTAATGAATACGGAGGATGGCATCGCCGGAAAATCGAGGGTTATATCGGGTACCAGGTGCTTCCAGCTCCAGTTGTTCGTTACCAGCGGCGCCAACGCCAGAAAGTAATAAGGCGTGGTGATGCCTAAAAACCCGATTAGCCATTCCCTTATCCTGAACGGCCGCATGATAAATAATGTAAAGGGGATCATCAGCACGAATACGAATGCCGGCTTGTACAGCAGCGTCACTATTCCGGTCAGCAACCCTATATTGAATATTGCCGACAGCGGTTTATTTGTATTGTAGAGATTTACCATCCGGTAAAACATTATTATAATCAAGGTATTTACCAGAAGCGGAGCCGAAAAATGATTCCATTCCACAAATAAGGAAGTTAACAGCATATAGGACATGCCGGGCAGATAATTGGGTTTTGGAAGCATTTTCTGGGTGATGGAGATCCTGTTGAGCAACGTTGCCTGTATTAGTAACAGCAAGAAAGCAGCAAGACCGTATATAAAGGAAGGGATGTGCAGTGGCTCCAGGGATCTTACCAGCAATGTATATAGGTAATGATCGCCCTCCTGCTTAAGCGGTTGCGACGGCCTTAATAAAATGCCGAATTTTAAAATGAGCCCGTAAACAAGTAACAGTAAATTGTTACCTGGATTTTTCTGCCTGAAAATGCCTACCACCCGCTAAACTTTTAAAAATCAATTTTAGCGAAAATAAGATAGTTCCTGAACTGGCAAGGCATGATCATGCTTTTGGCGCTGATCTGTTTACCATATCTCGCCATAAATTCAATATCCCTGTTCAGGTTTTTAAATGTCGGGTTGCGCACCACTTTGCCATCGGATCCGATACTCTGGTCGTTTAGCAGTAATGCCCTTCTTTCATAAAGGTTAAAAAGGAAATGCAATTCCCCACCGGTGTTCATGATCTGGTGCGAGATCATCAGGTCCGACTGATCATCATACTGGCTCTTGGCCACTACGTTGGACCACTGCAGGGTATCGGATTTGTTAAATGACATGATCACCACATTTTCCGAATGATACCTGGTGGGCTGTCCCCCGCTACCCCACCGGTTATAGGGATTACCAAAAGAATTGTACCCGTAGGGAGAATAATAATAATTGTATGGAGACATCCAGGGGTTGTTGAAACCCATATAATCCCATCGGTTAAAAGGGCCGCCACCACGACTGGTGGTATACTGAGATTCTGCAATAATGAGATATCCCCCGTCTTTTTTAATAATGATATTTTTGATGTAATAGTCATTAAAGGCTATCCTCAGGTTGGCATCGGGACCCTTTGCCTGCGACCGCAGTTCATCAGTAAAAGGGAGAAGCCGTTCCTGGAAAATAGCAGACGAACTCCGGTCCCAGGTGATCGTATACAATCCTTCGATATTTCCTCTTTTCTGCCTGTAATAAAGGGAAGAAAAAAGATATCTCCTGTTGGTGTTATCGATCTTTATTTTAATGTCGTCAAGAACGCGGTCGCCGGTTTTCATGTCATGAATCACAAAATCCGCCGACTCTGGTGTTTTCGTCACCAGGCTGAGGTTGGTGATATAATCCCCGCCACCCTTACGTACATACTTTCCGAATACCATCGCCCCGTCATTGTCAAGGAGGAAATCGGTAAAGTAATCATTGCGTTCTTCCATGGGCATATTCAGCTGGCGCCGGTCTTTCAGTTGAAGCTGGTCGTCAAACAGCATGGTGGTAAACACGAAATTTTTCTGGTTCTTGCTATTGATCTTAAAAACCATGATCTTCTGCTTGTCATCGCTATAGATAGTAGTATAAATCTTGTTATCAGCGGCAAAACCGATCCGTGTCGTATCGAGTTCGATAGGTTTGGTAAGCATTTTACCGTTACCGTCAATTTTAATGGCCATGCAGTACAGGATACTTTTCTGCTGGTATTGATAGATCATCCAGGCATTGTCAGCATATGGGATAAAGTCTACATTTATCCACTTTTGGCTGTTCTGGTTGATGTTGATTTTTTCGATCAGCTTCATATCGCCGGTATAGACAGAAAGCGCATCTTTATTGCGGTTATTTTTAAAAATGAGGTAGTTGCCCCCAACTTTACCGATAATATCGAAGTCAGTGCGTTTGGAGTCGTCTTTGTCCGGGTCAGTGTAAGATATTTTCTGGGCGGTTGTGGAGAAAAATAAAGCAACCGAGGCAAGTGTTATTAAGATCAGCTTGTTCATAGCAATGTTTGCAGAAATGAAGTTAGGAGAAATAGAGGATTCAAATGACGGAGAGCGAATAGATTAAAGGATTTTTAAGATAAATAATTTTTTCCTTATAACTTTGCACAGTGGGTAAAAACACCAACAAGGTTACCGCAGCAGGACTGGTAATTGCACTAGGAATTATTTACGGTGATATCGGAACATCTCCACTTTACGTATTTAATGCGATCATAGGGGGAAGAGTCATCAGCGATGCTTTAATTATTGGTGCATTATCCTGCATTATCTGGACATTAACACTTCAAACAACGATCAAGTACGTTTGGCTGGTCTTAAAGGCCGACAACCGGGGCGAAGGAGGAACTTTCGCGCTTTACGCACTCGTGCGACGGCAGCGGAGGTGGCTGGTTTTTCCTGCGATGCTGGGCGGGGCGGCACTGCTGGCAGACGGCATAATCACCCCACCGATTTCTATAACTTCGGCGGTGGAGGGCCTGAGGGAACTGCCCGCTGTTCGTCATCTCGGCGAAACCGATAATGCCATAGTCATTATTGTGATCAGCATACTTACCGCTTTCTTTTTTCTTCAGCAGTTCGGATCCGCTTCGATCGGAAAATTATTTGGTCCGATCATGTTCGTATGGTTCTCTATGCTGGCCATCCTGGGAATTTATCATTTATCTGACGACCTTACCATATTCAAGGCGCTTAGCCCCCATTATGCCATAGAATTTCTGGCTACCTATCCCGGGGGATACTGGCTGCTCGGAGCAGTATTTCTTTGTACCACTGGTGGCGAAGCGCTGTATTCCGACCTTGGCCATTGCGGCAGGGGTAACATCCGCGTTTCCTGGGTATATGTTAAATCATGTTTGTTGCTTAACTATTTTGGGCAGGGCGCCTACCTGCTTGGACAGCACAACGGGCTCCGTATCACTCCGGAAGTAAAGACCCAACTGGGCATCAACGCTTTTTACGACCTGATGCCTCAATGGTTCATTATTCCCGGTGTGGTGATCGCAACCGTCGCAGCTATCATCGCAAGCCAGGCGATGATCTCCGGTTCATTTACACTGATCAGTGAGGCCATGCGCCTGAATTTATGGCCTAAGCTCAGGATCCGCTATCCTTCAGAAGAAAAGGGTCAGTTATATATTCCGGGAGTAGCTTTCCTGCTTTTCGTGGGTTGCCTCGGCATGGTGCTTTATTTCAGGGAATCATCCAGGATGGAAGCCGCCTACGGGCTGGCGATCATTGTTACAATGTTTACGACCACTATATTATTTGCAAATTTCCTGGTGGCGAAGCGAACCAATCCGGTGCTTATCTGGATATTCCTGGCTGCCTTTTTTGTAATAGAAACAGGGTACTGCGTAGCGCTGATGCAGAAATTTACGCATGGCGGTTATATTACTATGCTCGTCGGCGGGTTTATGTTTTCTATCATGTATGTCTGGTTTCGTAGCAGAAGGATAAAGAACAGGTATGTTGAATTCGTGCGGCTGGAGCATTATATCCCCCAGATCCAGGAGCTTAGTAACGATAAAACGGTTCCTAAATATGCCACCCATCTGGTGTATCTTACCAGTGCAAATAATCCAAAAGAAATAGAGCATAAGATCGTCTATTCAATATTAAATAAAAAACCTAAACGCTCGGACATTTACTGGTTCGTTCATGTGGATACGCTTGATGACCCTTATACCTGTGAATACAAAGTCGATCATATTATTCCGAATGATATCATCCGCGTGGAATTCCGGCTGGGGTTCAGGGTAGAACCTAAGATCAACCTCATGTTCCGCAAAGTAGTGGCAGACCTGGTTGCTAACAAGGAAGTGAATATCACCAGCCGGTATGAGTCGCTGGAAAGAAACAATGTTGTAGGTGATTTCCAGTTTATCGTATTGGAAAAATACCTCAGCCAGGACAATGAGCTGCCATTCCTGGAAAGAGTGGTCATGAAATTATATTTCTGGGTCAAGGAGCTTAGCCTTTCAGAAGAACGCGGCTTTGGCCTTGACACGGCGAATGTTACCATTGAAAAATTCCCATTAATTGTAGCGCCAGTTAACAATCCATCATTAAAAAGAGTTTTTACAGAATAAAAAGTGTTTTACGCTTTATTCACTCAAGGAAACTTTTTTCTTTCCTACTTTGAATTTATATCCTGCTCCTATTTTTAATGCATAATTTTCCGTTGCATGACTTACCGGAAAATCAAAGCACACCGGAAAATCATACCCTGCAATTATTTCTTTAATGATTTCCTTTATGTCTTTGCCGAAAGGTTTTTCGGTATCTTTTATATTAGTAAATCCGCCAATGATTAATCCAGCCAGCTTATCAAACTTTCCGGCTCTTTTCATCTGGTAGAACATCCGGTCAATAGCATATAAATATTCACCGGTATCTTCCAAAAATAATATTTTCCCTTTGGTCTTAATATCAGATGACGTTCCGATGGCATGCACGATCAATGCAAGATTTCCTCCAACCAGTTCACCTACCGCTTCTCCTTTTACATTAAACTTGTTGCCATCAACTGAATAAGATATTTTTTTACCTTCCAGCGCTTTCTTCAGCGATTGTAAATATATGTTTTCAGGGTCTTCATCATTAAATGCACCAGCCATCGGTGCGTGAAGGGTTGAAATACCATAATTGGAAAATATGTGCGAATGCAGCAGCGTAATATCGCTAAACCCGATCAACCATTTAGGATGTTCAATAAATTTTGAAAAATCAATGTCATCTATGATCCTTGTAACGCCATACCCTCCTCTCGCGCATAACACAGCGCTTATTTTATCATCGTCCAGCATTTGCTGAAAATCTCCCAGCCGCTCTTTATCGGTGCCGGAAAAATAATTTTCTGAAGGAGAACCTACCGTCATTCCCGTTTTGACATAATAGCCCCAGGTGCGCAACGCATCAATGCAGGCCTGCACTTTTTCGGCTTCCATATACCCTGCGGGACAAACGATCCCTATGGTGTCGCCGGGATGTAAATAAGGAGGAATTTTAACCATGGTTATTTTATTTCTTCCAGCAAACAACTACCGGTATTTATTTCCAATCGGTGACGTACACCGCATTTTAATGCAAAGTTATCTTTCTGATGCCCTACCGGAAAATTAAATCCAACGGGATAGGAGTAATCCTTCAGTTTGTCCAAAACAATATCCTGCAGAACAATACCGAATTCTTCTCCCGGATCGTCAGGCTTTATTTTGAAACCACCGATGATCAACCCTTTTAACCCGATAAGCTTTCCTGTTCTTTTCAAATTCCAGAACATCCGGTCTATACTGTATAAATATTCACCTGTGTCTTCCAGAAATAAAATTTTACCGTTGGTATAGAGATCTGAAGAGGTTCCCGCGAGCGTTTCAAGGGTTTTTAAATTTCCTCCTACGAGTATCCCTTCAGCGGCACCTGGTTTATTGCAGCCCTCCGGCAGGAAGGAATATTTCATTTGTGTTCCTGTCAAAGCATTTTTAATAGATAAAATAGTGTCTTTCTGCAGCTGGTCCGCATCCGTCCATACATCAGGAAAACTGTTGCACATCTTGGAGTGTAAACTGGCCACGCCATAATTTTTATTAACATGCGAATGCAGTGCCGTGATATCACTAAACCCAATGATCCATTTTGGTTTCTTTACATACTTTGAAAAATCCAGCTGGTCAATGATCCTGACTACTCCATACCCGCCCCTGGCACACATTACAGCAGCAATGGAATCATCATCGAGCATCGTTTGCAGGTCCCGTGCCCTTTCTTCATCAGTTCCTCCAAACGTAAAGTAACGTTTACCGATAGTTGCCCCGATTTTGATCTTAAATCCCCAGGTTTTCATTTGTTCCACTGCGGGAGCAATATCTTCTAAGGTGATAAAGCCTGCCGGAGAAGTAATGCCGATAGTATCGCCGGTCCGGAGATATTTTGGAACGAAGGAAGACAGCGGCTCATCATCTCTGGCGGACGCTCCGGGAACAACCGCCCCAAGCCCCATTGCCGATGCCAGAAATTTTTTACGGTTCATGAAATAAATATAGGATGAATTGCGCCTTAATTGATGTGACTATATTTGCAATACAAGAAAACTGAATGACTGATTATAAAAGAATACTGGTTACAGCCGCACTTCCTTATGCAAACGGACCCATTCATATCGGGCACCTGGCTGGCTGCTACCTGCCTGCCGACATCTACGTCCGTTATCAGCGCGCGCGCAGGCGTGACGTCAAATTCATTGGTGGAAGCGATGAACACGGCGTGCCGATCACTATCCGCGCCATGAAAGAAGGGATCACCCCCCAGCAGGTGGTTGACAAATACCATGCGATGATCAAAGAAAGCTTTGATAAAATGAACATTTCATTCGACATTTATTCGCGCACATCAAATAAAATTCACCACGATACCGCTTCCGCTTTTTTTAAAAATCTGTATGATAAGGGATTATTTGAAGAAAGGGAAACGGAACAGTTTTACGATGAGAAGGCAATGATCTTCCTTGCTGACAGGTACATCACCGGCACCTGCCCGATATGTGGTAATCTAAATGCTTACGGTGACCAGTGCGAAAGATGCGGATCGACACTGAACCCCGAACAGCTGATCAATCCAAGATCGGCACTGAGTGATGCGGTACCCGTAAAAAAAATGACAAAGCACTGGTACTTTCCCCTGCAGAACTATGAAGCATGGCTGAAAGAATGGATACTGGAAGAACATACCGAATGGAAGAATAACGTATATGGTCAATGTAAAAGCTGGCTGGACCAGGGGTTGCAACCAAGGGCAATGACGCGCGACAGCAACTGGGGAATTAAAGTACCGCTGCCCGGCGCAGAAGGAAAAGTATTATACGTGTGGTTCGATGCGCCTATCGGGTATATCAGCGCCACCAAGGAATTAACGACCGACTGGGCGGATTACTGGTGCAAAGAAGACACTAAGCTGGTGCATTTTATTGGCAAGGACAATATCGTATTTCATTGCATTATATTTCCGGCGATGCTTAAGGCACACGGAGGATTTGTGTTGCCTGATAATGTTCCTGCAAATGAATTTTTAAATATAGAAGGGGAAAAAGTATCCACGAGCCGCAACTGGGCCGTATGGGTACATGATTATGTCATTGATTTTCCCGGACAGGAAGATGTGCTGAGATACGTTTTGTGCAGCAATGCGCCTGAAACCAAGGACAATGATTTTACCTGGAAGGATTTCCAGGACCGCAATAACAGTGAGCTGGTATCGATATTCGGCAACTTTGTAAACAGGGCAATGGTACTGATGCATAAATTATGCAAGGGCAAGGTACCTCCACTGCATGCAGAAGTGCTGGATGAAGCAGACAGGAAACTGATAAATGACATTGCGGAAACAAAATCGAAAATCGAAAATTATATTGAGACGTATAAATTTCGTGATGCGTTGTTTGAAGTGATAGATCTTTCGCGCAAGGGAAATAAATACATGCAGGACAAACAACCGTGGATCGTTGCAAGAGAGCTGGAACAGGATCCTTCCAAACAAAAAATCATCGATAATTGCCTGCATCTGTGCCTGCAGCTGACCGCTAACCTTGCAATATTCATTAATCCGTTTCTTCCGGGCACGACAAAGAAAATCCAGTATATGCTGAAAGTTGTGGATAAAATGCTGGAATGGGAAAATAGTGGGCACATCAAGTTGCTTAGTGTTGGGTACAGCCTTAGGCCACCGGAATTATTGTTCAAAAAAGTTGAGGACGAAGAGATAGAAAGGCAGATCGTTAAATTAAAAAACGGGATAGCAAAACCCGCCACGGCTACTGCTATCCAGGAAACGATTACAGCAATAAAACCAGAGATCGTATATGACGATTTTGCAAAACTCGATCTTCGCACGGGAATCATATTATCTGCGGAAAAAGTGGAAAAGACAGACAAATTATTAAAGCTCGAAATAGATCTGGGGTTCGAAAAGAGGACCATTGTATCCGGCATCGCCCTGCATTTTAAACCGGAAGAAATTGTCGGCAAAAAAGTTGTGGTAGTCGCTAACCTTGCACCTCGCAAGATGCGGGGAATAACAAGCAACGGAATGATCCTGATGGCCGATGATGGCGGTAAACTGCATTTTATAGGTAACGAAACGGAGGGAATGCCCGGATCTGTTGTGAGCTGATTAGAAAATTTTATACCTTCAGGATAAATAGTTGTTTAACTAACTAATTACCTATGTCTAAAAGAATTATAAGGAAAGTTGCGATACTGGGAAGTGGCGTGATGGGTTCCAGGATTGCGTGTCATTTTGCCGGCGCAGGTATACCTGTATTGCTTTTAGATATGGAAGCCGGGCAAGCTGCGGAGGCACTGACAGCGGCGGTGAAATCAAGCCCCTCGCCAGTGTATACAAAAAATGCACTCAGGTATATATCAACAGGAAGTTTTTCGGCGGACCTTGCTGAAATTAAAAATTACGACTGGATCATTGAAGTAGTCGTGGAGCGGCTTGATATCAAACAACAGCTATTCACCGAAGTAGAAAAATACCGCAGTCCCGGAACACTTATTACTTCTAACACTTCCGGTATCCCCATTCACCTGATGGCGGAAGGCCGGAGCGATGATTTTAAAAAACATTTTTGCGGAACGCATTTCTTTAATCCGCCACGGTATTTGAAATTACTGGAAATCATTCCAACGGCTTTCACCAAGCCGGAAATCGTGGATTTTTTATTGCATTTCGGTGACCTGCATCTGGGAAAAACGACCGTACTGTGCAAGGACACACCTGCATTTATCGCCAACAGGATAGGCGTATTCGGCATTATGTCCATTTTCGCATTGGTAGAAAAGCTTGGTTTGACCATTGATGAAGCAGACGCACTGACTGGGCCTGTTATTGGCAGGCCCAAATCCGCTACGTTCCGTACTGCCGATGTTGTAGGAATAGATACACTGGTAAAAGTAGCAACCGGTGTTTATGAAAACTGTCCCGGTGATGAAGCAAGAGAAACATTTAAAATACCTTCCTGGCTGCAGGAAATGGTTGATGCTAAACGCCTCGGCGACAAATCAGGAGAAGGATTTTTTAAGAAAATAAAGGGCAGCAACGGTGAAAAAGAAATTCTTACACTGGATTTTGCAACAAAGGAATACAGGCCCCGCAGCAAACCCAGATTTGCCACGCTTGAAGCCGCAAAGCCTGTAGAGGACTTTAAGGCAAGACTGAAATTATTATTGCAGGGCAAGGATAAAGCCGGGAACTTTTACAGGCAGTTCCATTATGGTTTATTTTCCTACATCTCCTGCAGGATCCCCGAAATAAGCGATGATATATACCGTGTGGACGATGCGATGATGGCGGGATTCGGATGGGAAACAGGCGTTTTTGAAAGCTGGGATATCTGCGGTGTACAGGAAACTGTAAATAAAATGAAAGAGGCAAACTATACTGTTGCGAAATGGGTAGAGGACATGCTTTCAAAAGGAATTAATACTTTCTACAAAATAGAAAATGGAAAGCGGTTGTACTACAACGTTAGTACTGGCGCTTATAGTGCCGTTTCAGGCACCGGCGCATTTATTGTGATGAAGAATTTTGAGGATCAGACGGTTTGGAAGAACAGTGCCTGCCGGTTGTACCACCTGGGAGAGGATGTTATCGGGCTGGAATGGTACACCAAAATGGGAAGCATAGGCGGCGAGGTGCTCGAAGGGATAAACAGGTCAATTTCTATTGCGGAAGAAAAATACAAGGGACTGGTAATAGCCAATGAAGGGCAGAATTTCAGCGCCGGCGCAAATGTGGGCATGATCTTCATGCTGGCGATAGAACAGGAATATGAAGAGCTTGATATGGCAATACGGATTTTCCAGCAAACCATGATGCGAGCCAGGTACTCATCGATACCCGTTGTAGTAGCCCCTCACGGTTTAACACTTGGTGGAGCCTGCGAACTAAGTCTTCATGCAGATAAGGTTTGTCCCTCTGCAGAAACATATATCGGACTGGTCGAATTAGGGGTGGGTTTGATTCCAGGGGGTGGCGGCACCAAGGAATTCGTGCTCAGGGCGGCCGATGAAATGCATGTGGACGAACCGGAAACCATTACGCTCAAAAACAGGTTCCTTACCATCGCAACGGCTAAGGTAGCGACGTCCGCTTACGAAGCGTTCGATATGGGCATTTTAAGGAAGGGTCATGATGAAGTAGTGATTAACCAGTCGCGGCGTATTGCAGAAGCAAAACGCTCGGTGATAGAAATATTTGAAAGCGGCTATCAGCAGCCTGTTCAGCGCAGGGATATTAAGGTGCTGGGCCGGTCTGCGCTTGGAGCGCTGCTGGCAGGGATAAATGGCATGTGGCGTGCAAATTATGCAACTGATCATGATGCGCTGGTGGCTAGAAAGCTGGCTTATGTAATGTGCGGAGGCGACCTTAGTGAACAGTCGCTGGTCAGCGAACAATATTTGCTGGACTTAGAAAAAGAAGCATTTTTAAGCTTGTGCGGAGAAAAGAAAACACTGGAAAGAATTCAGGGTGTATTGAAAACCGGGAAACCTGTGAGAAATTAACCATGGGTGAAGCAGAATTACAGGAACGTTCAGGTGAATTAATCATCAGGTCCATATTTTGTTTTTATGGTGATGGCGCTTCGTCGCCAATGGCAGAACAAATTGCCAAAGAAATAGAAGATCATTGGAATGAACCGGAAGCTGCGGTCAATATTCAAAAAAAAAAGTACAACATACGTTTTGAGATAAAGGGATACTCCGATGCTGCGTTGAAACCGGAAACTGTCTGGTACAATGATGACA
>Ga0209512_1001886_pt1 | contig 24022 bp, 22 predicted proteins | sample frozenSSSSmetaG_FD_184142 | JGI IMG/M metagenome (GOLD analysis project Ga0209512, IMG submission 184142) | Glacier valley bacterial and archeal communities from Borup Fiord, Nunavut, Canada, to study Microbial Dark Matter (Phase II) -... | ecosystem: Environmental > Aquatic > Freshwater > Ice >...
AAAACAGGCGTTTATTTTTCTGATCAGGCGGGCGGTTATCATGATGAATTAACCTTTGCTGGTTAGACATGGGGTATGTATATTGGCCAGGCATGCGGCGTAATACGCTGCGCTATTACGCCCTACGGCGGCTAAATTACGTCGACGTTGCACTAGTTGTGAGTAGTGATGAACATCAAAAAACTTATGGGTAACGATTAGCGCGTAGGCGGGAATGACGATTAAGAAAACACTGCGTTTTTCTTATCCCGAACTCAGGTTAAATACGGCTTTTGAAAGGCAACGGATATATCTACTCCGATAACGGCAATTCTCCTCAAAGCATTCGATAAAAGGAAATTCGATGAACGCAGATTTAGCAAACGAAAGCAATCACAAAATTTATGAAATTCTTTTCAATATATTGCCGTACGTATTTTATAAAAATATTTCTGGTGTTTATGTAACGGTAAATACAAATCAAGCCAAAGCATTTGGCTTTCAGCAGCCTTCAGAACTAATAGGAAAAACGATTTTCGAGATTCTTGAGGATAAAGAAACTGCCAAATTAATTGATCAGGTTGACAATGAGGTGATGCAAAAGGGCACAACGTTGGTGTTGGAAGAAACAATTAATACGCCATATGGAATAAAAATTTTCCTTACTCAAAAAAGCCCTCACTACAACGAGGAAGGTCATATAACGGGCATGCTTGGTTTTGCGACAGATATCACCGAATTCAAAGAAAAGCAAAAACGAACTGATTTGGAATTGGCAAATCAAAGTTTAAAAGTTGAACATCAAAAAAATCTCATCACACTCGCACACACCGTCGCACACGATATCAGCTCTCCCTTAAGTGCACTCAATATGATGATGCATGCTTGCGATGAACTGAAAGAGAGCAAACGCATAGTCATTAAAAGAGCGACCGAAAGCATTTTAGATATTGCCAATAATTGTTGTGCACTTACCGGAATGAAGAACAACGGGCGACTTCAGATATTGAAGAACGCCAACCAGTTTTAATTTCTGATTTGATCGTCCAATTATTGAGTGAGAAAAAAGTTCAGTACAGTAATCGTGTGGTCAGGTTTGAAACAGAAATAGCGAACGATGCGCAGTTTGCTTTTGCGCAAATGCAGTCCAGCCAATTCAGGCGTTCTCTGTCCAACTTAATCAACAATGCCATTGATGCATTGACAAACAAAGACTATGGCGTCGTTACGATTAAATTATCAACTGACGATGATTCGGTGGTGGTGGAAATTCAGAATAATGGCAAAGGTATGCCACCCGGAATGATAAAAAAAATGCTGAATCATCAAAGTTTTACTGAAGGTAAAGAGCATGGGCATGGTTTAGGTCTGCAACAAGTTTGGGATACTCTGGATAATAACCAGGGAACAATGAAAGTGAACTCGACACCAGGCGAAGGGGCAACCATCCAGCTTATGTTTCCACGAATAGATGCAGCAAGTTGGATTGCGCAAACAATTCATCTGGTGTTGAACAGTATCCTGGTCATTCTGGATGATGAAGAATCCATCCATGGCGCCTGGGATACGCGTTTTGCACTGTACCTAAAGTTACATCCAACCTTAGATGTACATCACTTCATACAAGGACAGGAAGCGTTAGATTTTTTCAAGTCACTCAATCCAAAAGACAAAGATCGTGTGGTTTTTTTAAGCGATTATGAATTGCTATGTCAGGCTAAAAATGGATTACAGATTATTGAAGAGAGCGGAATAAAAAGCGCTACCTTGGCCACCAGCTACTACGCCAACGCTCAAATTAGGGATAAAGCGATTCAGCTGGGAGTAAAAATATTACCCAAAAAAATGGCGTCGATTGTTCCGATTGAGATCAATGAAAATCGTTCTGTAATGCATTTTTTAAAAGCGATCTGGAATCGACTTTCAAATTAGTGTCAGCTAATTTACTGAAGTTCCTAAATTAGTTTTTGTAAAAGAAAATTGACACAATTACCTGTCGGTTGGGATTACGACTCAAATTCGACTTCACGCGCTATTGAAGGCCAAGGGGACGGAAACGCAGCTTGATTTTATTGGTTCCTTCCGTTGTCGTTAATATGGAATTGAACGCCGTCGTTAACCCAATTCATTTTGGTTTTAATCGCCTGATCGTTTCTGACCCTGTTCCTGTTGGTTGGGCAAACGGCTTTTCGAGCGACATCAATTAAGGGCTCTATTTAAAGGGAGTGCATTTTTTGTGCAAGCACTAAAACTGATACCATTCTGCATTCAACACGTTAAGGAAAGCAGTCGATGGAAGCCAGTGTATTTTTAGTGATTGGAATTGTTGTCGGAGCAATATTGGCTTGGGTTATGGCGTACTTTAAGACGCGTCAACAATTAGCCGAAACGCGGCAACAGAGCGAAACGGAAATCGCGATTCTTAAAGAACGTTTATCTGGAAAAAATGCCGTTGCTGAGCAAGCCGGACAACGGATTTTGGAAGCAAAATCAAAGCTAAACGAACAACAGCAGCTACTGGCAACACAACAAGCCACCATTGTTGAGTTAACTACGCGCCTTGAAGGCGAGCGTTTGCAAGCGACTGAAAAGCTCGCTTTGTTGGAAGCCACCCGTAGCGAATTTGGAAACCAATTTCAATTGCTGGCCAATCAAATTCTGGAAGAAAAATCAAAAAAATTTACTGAGCAAAATCAGGTGAATCTGGGCGGAATTTTGTTGCCGCTGCAAGAAAAAATCAAAGAGTTTCAAACGCAAGTGGCCAATACGTATGACAAGGAATCCAAAGAACGCTTAACGTTGAAAAATGAGATAGAACGATTAGCGGCGTTAAATGGAAAAATCAGCGAAGACGCGATTAATCTTACTCAGGCACTCAAAGGTAGCAATAAAACGCAAGGTATCTGGGGCGAAATGGTGTTGGAAACGGTGCTGGAATCTTCCGGTTTGCGGCGCGGTGAAGAGTATCAGGTGCAGAATAGTTTTGATCGGGAAGAGGGTGGACAACATCGGCCCGATGTAATCATTCATTTGCCGGAAGGACGTCACATGGTTGTCGACGCCAAAATGTCGCTGGTTGCTTATGAGCGTTTTGTAAGTAGCGATAATGACGAAGACCGGGCGGAGAGTTTGAAGCAGCATTTGGTTTCAGTACGTGCGCATATTAAAGGCTTATCCGATAAAAATTATCAAACGCTGACCGCCTTAAAAGCACCGGATTTTGTGATGCTATTTATCGCAGTAGAACCCGCGTTTATGCTGGCGTTTAGTCATGATCAAAGTTTGTTTAATGAGGCGTTGTCCAAAAATGTTTTGCTAGTCAGTCCAAGCACGTTGTTAGCCAACTTGCGTACCATTGCCTATATCTGGCGCCAGGAAAAACAAAACCGTAATGCACAGGAAATCGCTCAGCAATGCGCTAAGTTGTACGATAAATTTGTGGGCTTTGTTGATGATTTGGAAGACATCGGGAAAAAATTGGGGCAAACACAAAAATCGTTTGATGATGCGAAATCGAAATTGTCGAGTGGACGTGGGAACTTGATCCGGCAAGTTGAACTGGTGAAAAAATTAGGTGTGAAGCCGACTAAAAATCTGCCAGTAGAGTTGGTAGATGAGTTGTCGAACGATGATGTGGATGATGAGCAAGAACCAGATGGACAAGAAATTCCATCATTGTCGGTGCCTTGAACGAGATCATTTCAGCTAAGTCTGTATTACCCGCATATGTTCCGAAGGTGGACTAAATTAGTATGCGTATTTTTGCTTCAGGGAGATAGTTATGGTGCGAGTAGCAGGAATACATGGGAACGACGAGCTTGGGAATTAAGTTGATGCATATCGTCTGGTAAGCCGTTAGCCCCAACCTGTGAAAACCTGATTCTGACAGAACCTCAGAGGTGTAAAAAAATCCGGCTCAGTCGTGAACTGAGCCGGATTTTTTATTTCAATTAAATCAAACTATTCGTTATGTTTAGTTTGAACTAACTCCAACGGTTCATTTGTTACTTCAACGCGTGGTTTGCGCGTACGGGGTTTGCGGACCGGTGCCGGAGTTGCACTCATTTGAGCCTGTTGCAGTTTAGTCGGGTCCGTTGCTGCTAAAACTAAACCAGCTTCTTGCAACATGTCTTGCAGATCTTCTACTCTGGTTACCTTGGGCTCTGGATTTACTGATGGTAAAACTGCAGAAGTATTTTCCGATAAAGGCGTTTTGGTTTCATCCGTGGGAATAGCTACCAGAACAGATTCGGACTTAGTTTCAAATGTAGATTCAGACTTACTTGTACTTTCAGTTTCAAATTTAGCTTCAAACATCAATTCAACTTGTTCAGGAGTCGCAACTGACTGAACAGGCGTTGGAGCGGATAAAATTTGTGCTGGCCTTTCTACCGGCATCTCTGAAACTAGCTCTGACCAGGTAACAGTTTCGTTTGATCCCGCAGGAGCTGATTTAGATTCAACTTCGGCAGTGTTAACTTCAGTCGCTTGTGCTGTGATAGAAGCCTGGTATTGTTTTGCATTGGCAATATCCGCCACCGGAATGAAATCTTCCGTCACTTCGCGGGTACTATTTTCTGCCGTGACATTTTCACCTGGTTCACGATCACGACGATTGCGATTACGACCACCGCGACGACGACGGCGACGTGGTTCATCGTCACCTGATTCCTGATTTTCATCACAGGCAACCTGGCTGAGTTTTTCATCTGATTCATCCGATACCGCTAATTCACTTTGCACAGCGGCATTGGTTGGTTGAACTTGCAATTGGGTTTCATTTGCGGCTTCGCTGGCCGCTTTTTTGGCAGCACGTTCTTCACGTTCATGTTGCTGACGTTCACGACGGGCTTCCTGGCTTTCACGTTCTTTGGGAGGACGAGGAGTTTTAGCGGGACGTTGTGCTGCGTCACTAACTGGCGCCTCGGTGATGACGGCTTTGACTTGTTTGCTAGCCGGCACATCGGCTGGCGCAAGTTCTTCCGTATCGCGGCGAGTGCGGCTATTTTTGTTGCGGTTGCGATTGCGATTATTCCGGTCTGGACGAGAAATAGCATCTACTGCTTTATCGGTACTTGTTACTGATGTTGTTGATGCTTTTTCAGTCGATGACGTTCCGGACAGCCAGTTCATTAAACGCCCAAAAAATCCAACCTGGCCAGAAGCGCTTGCCGCTGGTGTAACGGTTGCGACAACTTTACGTTCCATAGTTGGCGCTGGTGCTGTCCCTGGCGTAATGCTTTTTACGACGGCTTCCTGGCGTGGTTTGATGTCTTCCTGATTGCGCTTACTGTAACCAATATCGGTGTCAGCCTGTTCTGCCATCGCGTAACTGGCATGCGTTTCCTCTAAACGTGGATCATCTGATTTCAGACGATCCAGTTTGTAGTGCGGCGTTTCTAAATGTTTGTTTGGAATCAGAATTGCCGTTACGCGGTGACGCGTTTCAATTTTCAGAATCTCGCCACGTTTTTCATTGAGTAAAAATGCCGCAACATCGACAGGGACCTGAACATGGATAGCAGCGGAATTTTCCTTCATCGCTTCTTCCTGGATAATGCGCAACACTTGCAGTGCAGACGATTCCGTATCGCGAATATGGCCGGTGCCATTGCAACGTGGGCAAGTGACGTGACTGCCTTCAGACAGGGAAGGGCGCAGACGTTGACGTGACAATTCCATCAGGCCGAAACGGGAAATTTTGCCCATTTGAACGCGCGCACGATCGTAACGTAAGGCGTCTTTGAGGCGTGTTTCTACTTCGCGTTGATTCTTGTTGTTTTCCATGTCGATAAAATCGATCACGATCAAACCACCCAAATCGCGCAAACGTAATTGACGCGCCACTTCTTCGGCTGCTTCGCAATTGGTGTTAAAGGCCGTTGCTTCAATATCTGAACCGCGTGTGGCACGGGCTGAATTGACGTCAACCGAAACCAACGCTTCAGTATGATCAATCACAATCGCGCCACCGGAAGGAAGCGGAACGGTGCGTGAATAAGCGGTTTCGATTTGATGTTCAATCTGGAAGCGTGAAAACAGTGGAACATCATCGCTATAACGTTTCACCCGATGCACCATGTCTGGCATGACGTGACTCATGAATTGCTGAGCTTGTTCGAAAATATCGTCGGTGTCGATCAGGATTTCGCCGATATCGGGCTGAAAGTAATCACGAATAGCGCGGATGACTAACGACGATTCCTGATAAATTAAGAAAGCACCAGAACCTGCTTTGCTGGCGCCTTCAATGGCGCGCCAGAGTTGCATCAGGTAATTTAAATCCCATTGCAATTCATCCACATTGCGGCCAATACCGGCGGTGCGGGCAATGACGGACATTCCGGCGGGAAGGTCTAACTGATCCATTGCTTCACGTAATTCCTGACGATCTTCGCCTTCAACGCGGCGGGAAACACCGCCACCACGCGGGTTGTTTGGCATTAATACTAAATAACGTCCGGCCAGGGAAACAAACGAAGTTAAGGCGGCACCTTTATTGCCGCGCTCTTCTTTTTCGACCTGGATCATGATTTCCTGACCTTCACGCAGCGCATCTTTAATGGATGCATTGCGTGGTTCAACACCTTCTTTAAAATAACTACGGGCAACTTCTTTAAAGGGTAAAAAACCATGACGGTCTTCACCATAATTAATAAAACAGGCTTCGAGGGAAGGTTCGATGCGGGTAATGACGCCTTTGTAGATATTTGACTTACGTAATTCACGTCCGGCTGTTTCGATATCAATATCAATAAGTTTCTGACCATCAACAATTGCCACACGCAATTCTTCTTGCTGTGTGGCGTTAAATAACATTCGTTTCATTTTTTACTCCATGACCTGATGGTCACATTTACGGCACATAGGGATCGTGCCGGCGTTACATGGGGATGTACGCGTAGTGGACTGATGGAGTTAGTGCGAATTTATGCTGAGTAGTGATGAGCAAAAAATTCATGCCTGATGCATGAAGGGAAGGTTATCGAGTGCGCACGTCTCTGGTTCACCATTTTTTTTGGGCTGATCCTGGAAACTTCCTTGAGGATCATTGCCAGGCGATGCGCAACATGGCAGTGCGTTTTACTCGAGTGTTCATTGTCGGGAAGAGCTAACTATAAACTGTTGCTCTGCTGCACCAACACACGCTAACACTCAGATCGCGCAGTGACTAAATTCAAATTATTTATAAATAATAGTGATGAATCGAGAACTTGCGCTGCACTGACATAACACAACTGCTCGTCAACTAAGTAGCATACCCAACAGGAGTAACTGCTGCTCAGCAATAAATTCTTAATAACTTACACGTCCAACTACAGATAAGCCAAATTGGCTTAATTCCCGGCAACTGATCATTTTATCTATGCCAGAGAAAAATACGTACACGTCTGTACAGTCAAATTTGCGAATAGGCGAGGCTGACTGATGCGCCACTGTGTAGAATGTCTTCTTTTATTCTTACACAAGCAATTAATCAAAAATTGCGCAACGATTATATATTCAAAATGAAGGACTTAACGAAATTTAATAATGACTTGCACGAAAAGCCCGCTTCAAAAGCGAAGCTGGCTGATTCGGCAGTTGTTGCTGTAGCACAAGTGCAATTAGTTACCATTTCCGAAGACGATGCTGGACAACGTATCGACAATTTTTTGTTGAAAAAATGCAAGGGTGTTCCTAAAAGCCATGTTTACCAAATCTTGCGTTCTGGACAGGTAAGGGTAAATAAGGGACGAATTGATCAGCTCTATCGACTCAAATTAAACGATATTGTCCGCATCCCACCGGTGCGGATGGCTGAAAAGAAGATTGAAAGCGAATTTAACAAAGCACCAAAAGCAGAATTTACTATTTTGTTTGAAGATGCGTATCTGTTAATTATTGATAAACCCAGCGGTGTTGCGGTGCACGGAGGCTCGGGTATTTCTTATGGTGTTATCGAACAACTACGTGCAGCGAGACCGGAAGCAAAATTTTTGGAATTGGTGCATCGGTTAGACCGTGAAACTTCCGGCGTCTTGCTTTTGGCTAAAAAACGTTCTGCATTAACCAATTTGCATGAGCAAATGCGGGAAGGATTAACGGATAAACGTTATCTGACATTAATTCGGGGCGAATGGAAGAACCAGCGGCAACACATTAAATTGCCTTTACACAAATATACGGCGGCGGACGGAGAACGACGGGTCAGAGTACAAGCGGAGGGTATGGCGAGTCACACTATTTTTACTTTGTTGCGCCGGTATGGTGAGTTTTCTTTGTTAGAGGCAGAATTGAAAACAGGACGCACGCATCAAATCAGAGTGCATTTGTCGGCAAGTGGTTTTGCGATTGCCGGGGATGAAAAATACGGTGATTTTGCGTTAAATCGTCAATTGCTGAAGTCTGAAGATAAACCTGAAGGCAAGCGCATCGCCCTGAAACGCATGTTTTTGCACGCACATCAAATCACTTTTACTCATCCGGCTACTGGCGAAGAAATGACGGTGAAATCGCCATTGTCCAAAGAGTGCGAGCAATTTTTGATAAGTTTAGGAGATTGTTAAAAGTGGCCAGGAAAAAATACGACTTAATCGTGTTTGATTGGGACGGGACCTTGATGGACAGTACTGCAACGATCGTCAAATGTATCCAATCAGCAGCACGTGACTTGGATATGCCGGTACCCAGCGTGGAAAAAGCTTCTCATGTGATTGGCTTAGGTTTGTTTGATGCCATGCAATCCGCTATGCCTGAGGTGAACCCGAAAGATTACCCACATCTGGCGGAACGTTATCGCTATCACTATTTGAGACAAGATAGCGAATTGGTGCTGTTTAATGGAGTTACAGAAATGTTAGCCGAGTTATCGCATAGCGGTTATTTTTTGGCGGTGGCAACAGGAAAAAGTCGTGTCGGGTTGAACCGCTCATTAAACTCCAGCAAACTACTTTCCTTATTTGATGCTACCCGCTGCGCTGATGAAACTTTTTCAAAACCGAATCCTGCTATGTTATTTGAATTAACCAGGGAATTAGGTCAGGACATGAACCGGACGGTGATGATAGGTGACACAACGCATGATTTATTGATGGCAAGTAATGCGGGGGCGGACGCCATTGCGGTCAATTATGGCGCACATTCCACTGCTGAATTGCAGGAATTAAATCCGGTTTTTCTGGCTCATTCGGTATCTATGCTGCATAAATGGTTGGTTGAAAATGCATAGCGGCATTTTGATTTGCACTTCAGAAGATGTGCAAGAAGGCGGTAAAGGAGTTCGCTTTCCTGTTACGGCGGGAGATAATGATTCCACCGGTTTTGTGGTTCGTTATGGCGGCGTGGTTTATGGATATTTAAATCGTTGTGCGCATGTCCCGATTGAACTGGATTGGAGCCCGGGCGAATTTTTTGAAGGAAGCGGATTGTATGTAATGTGTTCAACACATGGCGCTATTTATGATCCGGAAACAGGAAATTGTAGCGGTGGCCCTTGTAAGGGAGGGCGTTTACGGGTAATTAAAGTGGAAGAAACAGAAGGTAAAGTATTTTGGTATCCGGATGATTTTATCAGACCATTTCGCGCTTAATCTTTTTGAAAACGAGACCATAGATTTTCTTTAAAACAGTATTGTGTCGATAGTTTTTATTAACTTGGGGTATGGTAATAAATGCGATATATTGATTACTAGGAACAGTAAATAGAAAGGGAGGAATTAATCGATCCGACTCCTTGTTGTTTGATAACGCAATCTGTAATTCGGTCAATGTCGATGTAATTTTTAGTTGCGTATTATTTGCTAAAATTTATATCCGGCAGATCTGTTTAGTTGATGTTGAACAAAGTTGTACCAGTCACAGATGCTTATTAACTTAAAAATTAATGAAATTTGCCTGTTGTAGTTGATACAGGATTGAGGTCTCTAAGATTCCTCTTAATGTTGCCAGAACGTGGACAAATTTAAAATAAATGCAGTAAAAAAGGGCGGTGGCGCAATGCTACCGCTCTTTCGTTTTGGGCTTGTTTTTTATATTCCTGCCACTCTCCAGTATAACTGGCCAATGAACATCAACCCGACTTAAGCTTCAGTTAAAAGACGATTGTTGCAGCGCTCAGTTAAGCTGACCAATTTTATGACAACATTTCATTATCTCTGAAGACAGCGATACCAATCTTTTCACATTCCTTGCGCGAACCTTACTTTCCTTTGGCAATACTCCAGACAACCCTTAGAGTTGACCAGATCCTCCAGAGCGTTCGTATTGTTGAAAATTTCTTTTATAGTTTTTAAATGTTGAGGATGGTGTTTTACAAAATCGATGAAGCTTGTATATGGATGATCCTTAGTACGACCAGTCTGGATTTTTGAATTAAAGTCAGAATCTGAAGTTAATCCAACTTTGGTGTCGGCATCTGAAGTTAGCATTTTAAATTTGGTATATATTTCATACATTGTCCTCAAATCGAGGTCGCTCTGCCAATCGATACAAATAGTGCCGGTTGCTCCAGTTCCTGTGAAATATGCGCGTGAAATGGGGGCAGATTTTGTGATCGCAGTCAATATTTCTGCACAACCCGATGATCAGGCATCATCAAGTTCGCTCAATGTGTTGATGCAATCTTTTTCGATTATGGGACAAACGATTAATCAGCATGAATTGAAAAATGCCGACATTGTGATCAGGCCAGAATTGCCGGACATGAAGGGGAATGATTTTGCGGGACGTAATCTGGCGATATTGGCGGGTGAGCACGCTGCTATGCTGGCGATGCCGGAAATCAAAAAGAAATTGAAAGCACTACAAGATAATTGAGAAGCAAATTAAAGAATAGACCGGTCGGACGATTAATAGGTAATCCGGCGTGCGCCGTTAAATCGCTTTTTCCAGTAAGTCACTTCCATGCTTTCGACGCGGACGCGTCCACCGGTTGATGGTGAGTGGATAAATTTGTTATTCCCCATGTAAATCCCCACATGTGAAAACCCACGTTTTAACGTGTTGTAGAAAACTAAATCACCGGGTTGTAATTCGCTTACTTCAATTTTTTCACCCGCACGACTAATTTCAACAGCAGTGCGCGGTAAGTGAACATCAAGCACATCTTTAAATACCAGACGGACTAAACCGCTGCAATCTAAACCTTGTTCAGGAGTGTTGCCGCCGTATTTATAACGTATGCCTATCAAATTGCCGGCTTTAGTGACCAGATTAGAAGCGCGATCAGAAATCTCCTGAAGTCTGGTAAGGAAGGTGGTTGCTTCGGTATCTTGATTTTCTTGTGCCGGAACCGGAGCAGCTTGGGCGCTCCATGCGGTGATGCAGCTGCAGAGCGCAACCGCAACCGCAATGAGTAATTGATGCAAGGTGTTTTTAATTGCCATCAGGTAACCTTATTTCAAATAACTGTCGAAATGTAAATGAATAGGATGAATTTGTCAAAAAAATCTCGGTTTAATGTAAAGGTTACAATCGCGCCTTTGTTATTTTGATGGAGATGAAATGCAATCGAAGCCGGTATTAACTTCAGAAGATGTGAAAAAAATTGCTGCAGCGGCAGAGGCGGAGGCAATGTCGAATAACTGGGCGGTAGTCATTTCTATCGTGGACGATGGTGGCCATTTACTCTGGCTGCAACGTATGGATGGGGTGGCGCCAATTTCATCACATATTGCTCCTGCGAAAGCACGCACTGCTGCATTGGGGTGCCGGGAATCGAAAATCTATGAAGATTTGATTAATAACGGACGATTTTCTTTTTTAAGTGCGCCGTTGCTGGAAGGCATGGTGGAAGGTGGTGTGCCCATCAAGGTGAAGGGTTATTGTGTTGGCGCTGTTGGTATTTCTGGCGTGAAATCAATTGAAGATGTGCAAATTGCAAGAGCAGGTATTGCTGCATTGGGTAGGGAAGTTGAATGAAATTCGGTGGGATGAAATTCTTGAGTTTTAGCAGCAAATAAGAGTATAATCGCCGGCTCACCTCTTCCCGCACTCAACTTGACGCTGAGGCGGGCTATTTTTTTATTGTCCACAAGGAGATTACATGCGTCATTACGAAATCGTATTTATCGTACACCCCGATCAAAGCGAGCAAGTGCCCGCCATGATCGAGCGTTACAAAGCCAGCGTCATCGCACGCAACGGTCAGGTCCATCGTATAGAAGACTGGGGTCGTCGCCAGCTCGCCTACATGGTCCAAAAATTAGCTAAAGCACATTATGTTTGCATGAACATTGAATGCGACAGCGAAACGTTGGTTGAGCTTGAAACGAGCTTCAAATTCAATGACGCCGTTTTGCGTCATCTGACTGTCAAGGTAAAAAAAGCGGAAACAGCGCCGTCACCTATGATGAAATCAGTTCAGAGAGAAGATGCAGCTAAAACGCAGCGCGTTGAAACTGCTCCCGCCGCTTAAGTTGCAAGAAGTTATAAATGTGTGCGAAGTGAATTTGAAAGTTTAATGAATCAGTTCCAATTAGTTGCGCAGGTAGTTGAGCGGGAAATGTTGCGATACACCCCGGCCGGTATACCGGTAGTGTCCGCCAGGCTGGCACACAGTTCGCAGCAATTGGAAGCAAAAGTGCACCGTTTAGTTGAGCTTGAAATTTCAGTATTAGCTGTTGGTGAAATTTCTGGTCGTTTTAGTCAACTTGAACTTGGGCAGCTTTATCAATTTACCGGATTCATGGCACGCAAAAACCGCAACAGTAAAAGTCTTATTTTTCACCTGACCGACATCGGTGAAAGCAGGGTTGAAAATAAGGTTGAAGATAAATCAAATTATTAGGAGCCATCATGGCATTTGGTAAAAAGTTCGATAAAAGTAAATTAAAGTTAAAGCGTCAACAACAAAATCCCTTGTTTAAACGTAAAAAATTCTGTCGTTTTACAGCGGCACATGTTGAACAAGTTGATTACAAAGACATTGATACGTTAAAAGATTTTGTTCAGGAAAATGGCAAAATTATGCCAGCACGTTTGACCGGTACGAAGGCATTGTATCAACGTCAGGTAGATACAGCCATCAAGCGCGCTCGTTATCTGGCTTTGTTGCCATATACCGATCTGCACCACGCGTAATTTGAGAACCGGAGAAAAATATGCAAACGCAAATTATTTTGTTAGAAAAAGTCGTTAATCTCGGCAATCTGGGTGATGTAGTTAAGGTAAAAGCGGGTTACGCACGTAACTTTTTGATTCCACAACGCAAAGCGCGTCGTGCAACTCCGACGGCAATCGCTGAATTTGAAACCAAACGTGCTGAATTAGAAACTGCAGCGGCAGCCCGTCTGGCTGTTGCTACGGCAGCTGGTACTAAGTTGGCCGGTCTGACCGTTCAAATTAGTCAAAAGTCAGGTGTTGACGGCCGTTTGTTTGGTTCTGTCACTAATGCAGATATTGCAGAAGCGCTGACTAAACAAGGTGTTGCTGTAGAAAAAGCGCAAATTCGCCTGCCGCAAGGCCCCTTGAAAATCGTGGGCGATCATAGCGTTTCAGTCTCGTTACATACGGACGTTGTTGTGGACATTATTGTTGCTATATTGGGTGAACACGCTTAATTTGCCTATGATGCGTTAGTGCAACGTGCACTGCGACTTTGTAATAATAAAAAAGCCGGTTTTGTCCGGTTTTTTTATTGACGGTATTATTGACGGTATTCATGCCATCGAAATTCATGCCGGTTTTATAATCCATCATTTTCGCTGTTTAGAGCTTGCCCCCGCCTAAGGCACTCGAGGGCAAGCTCTAAAACCGGGGGAATGACGGAAAACGAAAATTTGGTAGTTTCAAGGGGTATAGAACCGTCAACCTTTAAAAAGAAGGATCAGAGAATTGTCGACATGAATAAGCCATCCGATCCACAACTCGATTCTCTTCGTGTTCCCCCACATTCCATTGAATCCGAACAATCTGTTCTGGGCGGCTTGCTGCTCGATAACGCGGCGTGGGACAGAATTGCCGACTTCATTTCTGCCGATGATTTTTACCGGTATGACCATCGCCTCATCTTCCAGACAACAATTAAATTAATCAATGCAAGTCGTCCCGCTGACGTAGTCACGGTATATGAAGCATTGAGTGGTTTAGGTCGTGCTGATGAAGTCGGCGGATTAGCTTATTTGAATGCTTTAGCGCAAAACACACCTTCCGCTGCCAATATTCGTCGTTATGCCGAAATAGTGCGTGACCGTGGCGTGCTACGTAAATTAATTACGGTTGCCGATGAAATATCGGGCAATGCGTTTAATCCGCAAGGTAAAGAAGTAAAGCAAATGTTGGATGAGGCTGAGTCCAAAATATTTTCCATTGCCGAAGAGGGTGCACGCGGCACGCAAGGTTTTCAGGACATTCAACCCTTACTTAAACAAGTCGTTGAACGGATAGATGAGCTGTACAGTCGTGAAAATCCAAACGATATTACGGGTGTGCCAACCGGATTTGCTGATTTAGATAAGATGACTTCCGGTTTGCAACCTGGCGATTTAATTATTGTCGCAGGGCGCCCATCCATGGGTAAAACTGCTTTCTCGATCAATATTGGCGAACACGTAGCAATTGAAAGTGGTTTGCCGGTCGCTGTTTTTTCGATGGAAATGGGCGGTACACAATTAGCGATGCGTATGTTGGGTTCCGTTGGCCGCTTAGACCAGCATCGTCTGCGTACTGGCCGTTTAAACGACGAAGACTGGCCGCGTTTAACGCATGCCATTCAAAAAATGAATGATGCGCAACTCTATATTGACGAAACTCCTGCGTTAAATTCCATTGAACTCCGTGCCCGTGCGCGCCGTTTGTCCCGTCAATGTGGCAAGTTGGGTCTGATCGTGATCGATTACCTGCAATTGATGTCGGCCAATTCATCCGGTGAAAATCGCGCCACTGAAATTTCAGAAATTTCCCGAAATTTAAAAGGATTGGCGAAAGAGCTGAATTGTCCGGTCATTGCGTTGTCACAGCTGAATCGTTCATTGGAGCAACGTCCCAATAAACGGCCGGTGATGTCTGATTTACGCGAATCAGGAGCGATTGAGCAAGATGCTGACGTTATTTTGTTTATTTACCGCGACCAAGTTTATAATCCCGACTCGCCAGATAAAGGCACAGCAGAAATCATTATTGGTAAGCAGCGTAACGGTCCGATCGGTAATGTACGTTTGACCTTCATCGGCGAATACACCAAGTTCGAGAATTACACCGGATCATTGTCTGTTTATGGGGATGCCGAATAGAAGTAGGGAGGGCACGTTTTGTGCCAGGCGGTATCGTTGATGTACCCGGACATACATTCAGAATCTAATTGATAATTCAACTGAGCAACCAACCGCGTGGGCACAAAAGCGTGTCCACCCTACGAAGGAAAATACTATGTTTGGACGTTTGATGCCCACCGAGGGCAAATTTTTTGAACTGTTTAATCAACATGCCAGTTTGTGCGTTAAAGGTGCCAAAGAAATGGTGGCTTTAATGAGTAATTTTGACGATCTCGACATTCGCGTTTATGCCATTGAAGGTATCGAAAAACAAGCAGATACCGTCACGCATACTTGTATCGATTTACTGCATAAAACTTTTATCACACCGTTAGATCGCGATGATATCCATAAGCTGATTACACGCATGGATGACATTTTAGATTTGCTGGAAGATGCCGCGCAAACAATTTCTCTCTACGATATTCAACACGTCACGCCGGAAGCGAAACGTTTAGCTGAGCTGTGTTTAGCTTGTGCTGAAAAAGTATCCACTGCCGTTGGTTTGCTTCATAACATGGATAACTCCAAAGAAATTATGGAGATTTGTGGTGAAATTGACCGGTTAGAATCCGATGCCGATCACGTGATGCGCGCTGCCATGTCTAAATTATTCCGTGATGAACCTGACGTGCGGAATCTGATCAAATTAAAAGCTATTTACGAAATTTTGGAATCTGTCACAGACCGTTGTGAAGATGTTGCGAATATTATTGAGGGTATTGTTTTGGAGAATGCATAAGTTATGCAAACACTTCAACTCAGTATTTATATACTTGTGATGCTCATTGGCATCGCGTTAATTTTCGATTTCATGAACGGTTTTCATGACGCCGCCAATGCCATTGCGACGGTAGTTTCTACTGGCGTATTGAAGCCTCAAACCGCTGTCATGATGGCCGCATTTTTTAATGTGATCGCCTTCTTTTTCTTTCCAACTAAAGTTGCTGCCATGGTGGGCAAGGGAATGATCGACCCGACCATTATTGATCAATACGTCATTTTTGGTGCTTTAGTGGGTGCCGTCTCCTGGAATTTTCTGACCTGGTATTTTGGAATTCCTTCTTCCTCTTCTCATGCATTAATTGGCGGTTTGGTGGGCGCAGCTGTCGCCAAAGGGGGCGTGGTTACGTTGATAGGAAAAGGATTGTGGATGACAGTGATTTTTATCGTGGTTTCCCCGTTATTGGGTTTTATTTTAGGTTCGTTAATGATGCTGTTGGTTTCGTGGTTATTTGTGCGTTCCACGCCGAAAAAAGTCGACAAATGGTTTCGCCGTTTGCAATTGGGTTCAGCCGCAATGTACAGCCTGGGGCACGGCGGTAACGACGCACAAAAAACGATGGGAATTATCTGGATGCTGTTAATCGCCACTGGCTATTCGCAAACGACGGACCTGAATCCGCCGACGTGGGTTGCGTTGTCTTGCTATGCAGCGATCGGATTCGGTACTTTGTTTGGCGGTTGGCGCATAGTTAAAACCATGGGGCAAAAAATTACCAAGCTCAAACCGGTTGGCGGATTTTGTGCTGAAACAGGTGGTGCAATTACCTTGTTTTTAGCAACTGCTCTTGGTATTCCGGTGTCTACTACACACACCATTACCGGCGCAATTGTCGGAGTGGGTGCTGCGCATCGCGTTTCTGCTGTACGTTGGGGCGTTGCCGGGAATATTGTCTGGGCCTGGATTTTTACAATTCCGGCTTCTGCATTTGTCGCTGCCGTGGCTTGGTGGATTGGTATGCGAATTATGTGAATGCAAAAAAATGTTGGGCTGATGACTTAGCTCAACCTGCGTTATTTGATGTATCCAGTTTACAGAACAGTACCGAGCACCAACGAATTCATTGTAGTTGTGTAAGGTTTTCAGTTTTTGCGTATGGACTTTATAAGTCTCAATTCCCTTAGTCACTTCTGTTTCTGAATCATTCCCATCACCTGATCTGGTTCAAAAAGTAGTCACCGGTTTTTGGGGATCTACACAGATGATCTTATATAACCCCTCCACGCCTCCGACAATCAAAGCTAGCTTGCTTAAGAACGCACGCCATACCCGATAGCTTATTTTATGAGTGCCTTAAGTTATCTGTTTTCCTACGTGTTCCCGGCAATTTCAACGCGATTACATACTTGCTATGCTCATGTGTTTTTACAATGAAAACATTTTGGTATGTTGCTTACCTGTACGGCCGATCTTCAAACGGTGGTGCGGTAGTGCTAAATTATTAAGGCTTCAAACGACATGGATTTTTTCGCCTCCCTCTATTCAACTGTATCTTCAACTGTATCAACTTTCTTAGCTCCGGAATTTTCTCCGGCAGCGCCCCAACAGAAATCAGTGCTTCCTGTCTTTCAGGAATTAGACCTTAGTCACCTTCAAAGATGGTTAAGGGACAGTCCAGACTTTTTTATTGCTCACCTGAGTTCGCAAGTTTGTTCTACAGAATCGTTGCATTTACTGCTTTTTGATGCAATTAGCATAGGTAAAATTGACGTTATTACCGAAATGGTAGAAAAAACCGGAAAATACCCCCGCGAAGTGTTAAATAACGCATTGCATAGGGTAGCCAGACAAGGTACGGAACTCAGAGATGCCCTGCCCATCATTGACAAGCTGATTGATTTGGGGGCAGAAACGGCGGGTGTTGACGATAAAGGCAACACAGCGTTAATGATCGCCCGAAATTGCGCATGCCCAGATGCCGATATTATTAAATAACTTGAAGCGAGAACCTTCCCGGCTATTACGAACGAACAGATTGCTGCCGTCAATTTGGATACCGGGGTTTCGGTCGCCAGAGCCATCCCTCCGTCTGACACAAGAATCCCTCTGTGCAGCACAAATAAGGCATTACGGGGTAATGAGGAGCTTGAAAAACTTTGGCGCCTCGATTTGGAGTGCTTGAAGGGAGTACGTCAACTATATAAGGGATTATCTTCCACAGGAATACAACAAGAAGTACGTCTGCTAATCAAATTTGCTCAGGAAATGCGATTACAGGATCTGCAAGAAACATCTGAAATTAAGCTTGCAGAGATAGCCAATGAGGGAAAAAAATATTCAGGTGAGGGCTACATGTACTGCAGAATTTTCTTGAAAAAATGGATTGTTCATTTCGAGATGATTATTTGTGAATGTAATTTGAAGAAGTGCGATTTCAGCCAGACTGAGGCGTATCAGAATATGTTGATTGAGACAAAAAAAGAATATATTGAAAAACTGAAAGGGAGACGCAGATTCTACGTGATCAGGGAAGATAGCGATTCTGGAAAGGTTATGTGGGATAAATGGAAAGAGTGGGAACCAGTGTCAATACAGGTTATTTCTCAACAACTTTTGATAGCAGCGCGATTTACATTGGAACCTGAAAAAATAAAAGAAGTCGTACAAATAGTTGAGAATGAAAAATTAGCGGCCTTCGCTCAATACCAAAAAGAGAATTCAGGTTCCTGATGACTACACGTTGGTTGACGCCGGGTAAAAAGCACAGATTCCCTAAAATTAGCTCTCATAATTAATAACCTGAGTTCGGGATAAGCAGTCGTAGGATGGGCACGTTTTTGTGCCCACGCGGTGTCGTTGATAAATCAATGTAATAAGAGCGCGTTGCGCAATGCGAATCAATCACTTGTCAGATCTTATATTCCAAGTCCTTTTTCATCAAATATGCCCTCAAAGAGTATTGAGCTTAAATAGCGTTCACCTGAATCCGGCAAAATGACAACAATTGTTTTCCCTGCATTTTGAGGAAGTTGAGCTAAGCGGCTTGCCACAGCAGCAGCGGCGCCACTAGATATTCCAGACAAAATACCTTCTTCACGTGCTAAGCGTAGTGCGTACGCAACGGCCTCTTCATTGCTTACCGTTTCCACTCCATCGACCAGACTCAAATCCAATACGCCTGGCACAAAGCCTGCGCCTATACCTTGAATTTTATGAGGACCTGGTTTGACGGGTTCATCTGCGCGGGTTTGACTTAAGACCGGGCTGGCAGCGGGTTCAACTGCAATCGATTGCAATTGCGCGCCCCTGGTCTTTTTAATGTAGCGTGAAACACCGGTGATAGTGCCGCCGGTTCCGACGCCGGAGACCAAGATATCAATCTTGCCGTCCGTATCGGCCCAAATTTCCGGTCCGGTGGTCGCCTCATGAATGGCCGGATTTGCCGGATTTTTAAACTGCTGGAGCAAAACATATTTGGGATCAGATGCGGCAATTTCTTCTGCTTTCGCAATCGCACCATTCATTCCTTTGGCGCCCTCCGTGAGAACGAGTCTGGCTCCGTAAGCAATCAATAATTTGCGCCGTTCAATACTCATGGTGTCCGGCATAGTGAGCGTCAGTGGAATGCCACGAGCCGCGGCAACGAAAGCCAGGGCAATACCGGTGTTACCGCTGGTGGGTTCAATGATTTCCTTGCCAGGAACGAGGACGCCACGTTTTTGGGCATCATCAATCATGGCAACGCCAATGCGGCATTTAACGGAATAAGCAGGATTGCGTCCTTCAATTTTTGCTAACACCGTGGCGTTTGCTCCGTCTGTAATACGGTTCAAGCGGATTAATGGAGTGCGCCCGATCGACAATGAGTTATCTTTAAACCAGCTGGACATATAAGTTCCTTTAGATGTTTGTTATCAGTTATACATATACCGTCGTGACCACGGCAAATTCAATGAAGTTTGCCCGGACTTTACGCATACTACCTGGTAAAGCGAAATCCAGTCGTGCCGAAAAGCATAAGCACAACCGGCCAGATAAATTCGCCAGATACGGTACCTTCTTTCTCCTGCAATTTTTCTAATTTCATCGGCATGTGCTTCGAAATTATTCGACCAGATTAAACATGTCTTGGCGTAATGCCGGCGCAAATTTTCAATATCGAGCGCTTCTAAGCCACCTTCCTGCATGGATTTTAAAACTGTACTCAGATGCGGTAACTGGCCTTGTGGGAAAACATAATGCTCAATAAAGTCGCCATAAGGAGTTTCTCTATTGTAGACGTCGGTGGTGGTGATGCCATGATTCATCGCTATGCCATTTTCAGCGAGCAAGGCATTTATTTTTCCGAAATAACCCGATAAGTTTTTCAGGCCAACATGCTCAAACATGCCTACGCTGGTGATTCTGTCAAAGCTGCCACTGACATCGCGATAGTCTTGCAAGCGTATTTCGATTTTGTCGTTTAAGCCAGCTTCAAAAATTCGTTTTTTAGCCAACTCTTCCTGTTTTTTAGACAGCGTAATACCAATACATTTTGCGCCATAGTGTTGTGCTGCGCGGATCACTAATGCACCCCAGCCGCAGCCGATATCGAGCAACGTGTGACCAGATTGAAGTTGAATTTTTTTTAAAATATGATCAATTTTTTTTATTTGGGCACTGTCTAAATCTTCATTGCTATTCTCAAAATAGGCACAGGAGTAGACCATGTTTTTATCAAGCCATAATTGATAAAAATCATTAGAAACATCGTAATGATATTGAATAGCTTGCCGATTTCTTCCCCTATTATTTTTAGTATGACGCACTGCTCTTGCCAACGGCGAACTTAGCAGTTTATGGATGAGTTTATTGGACGACCCCGACTCATCTGACTCGAGCGCATTACCAACGGCGATAATGTTATGCAATTCTCCTTCCAGTTCAATTTTTTCTTCAACATAGGCATTGCTCATAGTAGATACGGAAGGAAAAAGAAGACTGGGAAGTGCTGACACATGGGGTATGCGAATGATGACTTGCGGCACACCATGTCCAAAATTAATTTGCTGGCCATTCCATAATTCCACGCGCAAAGGCAAATTCTTGTTATTACGAATAGTGTTTGCCCAACTGGTCCATTTTTTTTCTAAAAACATAGCTACCTCTTGAATTTATGAATCCCTTAGTAAAAGAAGGTTGATCTGTTTGGATAATTCATCACTTAATTTATAAAGTGTACTCAACTGAGATTGTTCATTCTCGATGTTTCCACGCTCTTTATCGGAGCACATTTGTTTGGCCAAATGATGTGACTGGTAATATAAATCATCAATTTTGGGAAAAGCAGTGTGTGTTCCGTACTGTTTCAATCCAACACCAGTGAGCCATGTGCCAAGTTGACGTTGTTTTGAGTCTTGCAGCGGATTTGTTTCGCACATGCCGGACATATAGTTTTCCACCAGTTTGCACCATCCATTATTTTCTATGCTGGCTAAAATTAATGGAAAATCTTCGTGATTGGCTAAGGGGACGTTGAGCCAGTGAGGGTCAATTTTCCAATTTCCTTTCCATTTCTTTAACGTTTCTGCTGGCATGGGACGAGCGATGAAATTGCCTTGCCCAAGATCACAACCGAGCCGCATGAGCATAATGCCGCGTTCGACGCTGTTGACGCCTTCTGCGATGATGTTCAGATGGAAAGCGTGAGCCAGGCTGATAGCGCCTTCCAGAACAAGAAGTGCATCCGGACTTTCCAACATATAACGTGTAAAACTGGCGTCAATTTTAAGCAAAGAAACGGGCAAACGCCTTAAATACGTCATCGACGAATGGCCAGTACCAAAATTATCAAGAGCACAGTTGATGCCTGAATCACGGCAATCTTTAATCACCTGAAACACATGTTCCATGTTTTCCAGTGCGTGAGTTTCCACTATTTCCAACTCAAGATGATAAGGACTGACATTCGGGTGTTGCAATAAAATGGCCGAAAGACGGGCAACGAAATTGGGTTGTTGTAAATGGGAAGGGGAAATATTAACGCTGACTGGCATGCTAAATCCTTCCTCCTGCCAGCATTCAATCTGATTGAGGGCAGAGTGAATCATCCATTCGCCAAGAGCAATATTTAAAGCGTGATTTTTAATTGTCGATATCAATTTACCTGAACTATCCGACATCAGCGAGGACGGTTGCTCCGCATCTTCTTTTTTCCAGTAAGTCGACGCCTCCACACCGATAATTTTTCCCGTGCGCATATTCACTTTGGGTTGATAGTGCAGCACAAATTTGTTATTGCTTAATGCACTCTCGATGCGGTTCAGATAGTCATCCTGGCTGTGCATTTGGTCGTCTTGTTCAACATTAAAAATATGGTAACTATTTTTCCCGGCGAGTTTAGCTTGATACATAGCCTGGTCAGCCTGATGTAACAATTGATCTGCATCTTTGACTAATATCTGCGGATAGAAGGTCACACCTAAACTGGCTGATACCTGTAGCGATTTTTCGCCGAATTGCACAGATTGTGAGGCAGCCTGTAAGAGGCGGGACAACATGGGAAGACTGGCTTCTATATCGGGCAAATCCAGCAGCAGCGCAACAAACTCGTCGCCGCCTAAACGCGAGAGCGTATCGCCTTCGCGCAGAGTCTGGCGCATTCGTGACGACACGGTAATTAACAAATGGTCGCCCGCATCGTGTCCATGTTGGTCATTGATTGCCTTAAATCCATCCAGATCGATGAAGACGACGGCTAACATTTCTCCGCGTCGTCCCGCCTGAGTCAGGCCTTGACGAAGCCGGTCGATTAATAGCGAGCGGTTGGGTAAGCTGGTCAGTGCGTCGAAATGGGCGATCTGTTCAAGATGTGTCTGGCGTAATTCTTTTTCGGTGATGTCCTTGAACAGACTGACATAATTGATCACATTATTATGGTCATCGAAAACGGCATTAATCGATTTCATTTCGGCATACAGTTCGCCATTTTTTTTGCGATTCCATATTTCTCCGTGCCAGTAACCCTTTGCTTTTAAATTGCTCCACAAGGCATTAAAGAACGCGGTGTTGTGATGGCCAGACGTAAGAAAACGTGGATTCCTTCCTAATACTTCTTCGCGGGTATATTGGGTAATGCGTGTAAATGCCGCATTAATATCAACAATATTACCTTCCGGATCAGTAACCAGAATACCTTCCCGTGTATGAGTAAAAACGCTTGAAGCCAACCGCAGACTTTCTTCGGCTTTTTTATGTTCATTAATATCGATTAACGTAAGGTGGAATACCTGTTCTTCGACACCCCTGGTTTCTGCCGTGACAATCATTTTTACCCAGGTAAGTATGTCATCTGTTTTTACCATGCGTAATTGGTGCGATTGCGAATCACCTGTCCTGATCAGTTCTTTTTGTAGTGAATAATAAATATCGAGGTCGTCTTTAAATATAAAACGATCGACAGGTTGATGAAATAATTTATTTCGCGATAAACCAAGTAACGTCGATATAAACAGATTGGTTTGCACAATCTTTCCCATGGAATTAATGGTGCAATAGCCTACCGGTGCAAGTTCATACAAGTCAAAGTAACGTGCACGTGTCGAATCGGAATAGAGCTGTTTTCGCCTTAGTTCTTCGTTTTGTAATTCGAGTTCAATTTGATTTAACCGAAGTTCTTGCAGAGCAGATTGCGTTTCGGGAGGCAATGTGTGATGAGGCTGGTTTGATATTGTTGTAATGCGATGTTGGGAGGAAGCCGGGTCATCAGAGTGGACGAAAGTTTTTTCGTGGTTCGTCGGAGAGAGATTGCCTTCATTAGTTTTCTTATCATGCCGCATGATATGTCCAGGCTAGTAAAGTTACGTGTCGTTACTCATATGCACCCTTTTCATTGCTATTTTGGCGATATCAGTTTTTGCAATAGATACCTATTGAAATACTACAGGAAACGCAGATTTAATCAAAATTCACTCCCCCAATCAGGGCTACCGCATCAAAAGTTGTTTACTTTCAATGAGTTACGAAGGCACTTGTAAACAATAGAAAAAACGGGTTTACTGCTCCATTTTGCACGGAGGTAGCGAAATGGAACTAGAGGTTAATTTTG
>Ga0209512_1001888_pt1 | contig 24007 bp, 11 predicted proteins | sample frozenSSSSmetaG_FD_184142 | JGI IMG/M metagenome (GOLD analysis project Ga0209512, IMG submission 184142) | Glacier valley bacterial and archeal communities from Borup Fiord, Nunavut, Canada, to study Microbial Dark Matter (Phase II) -... | ecosystem: Environmental > Aquatic > Freshwater > Ice >...
CAGACTGGAGAGAATTGGGCATCCCGTCCGCTCTGCCATACACAAGCTCCAGATCGGCAGATTAGTAGTTGGGTGGGTGACCACCAGCGAATACCTGCTGTTGTATGTTTTTGTCCTTTTTTTTTAAGTATATATATATATATTTTTTTTTGGCTTTGTCTTCCTAGCACGTTCTATACTACCTATCAAGCTTGGGCAGCTTAATCGAAGTGTGTGGTGTTATTGCTCGTTAATCATTATTATTCCTTCAAATCGAAAGACAACATGAAAATCCATAGAACACACACAATCTTAACCCTATCTTTAAAAATGGCTGAAAGGCCTGTTCACAGTAATGGCTGCTTAGTGGCGTCCTGAAAATAAAGAATTAAGACATATACAAAAATAAAATCACATGAAGTCGAGGTATTAAAAAGTGAGATAGAGACAATTGAGATGGATCTCACGGAAGGAAGGCAAACTCTTCAAGCTTCTAAAAGCTTGGGGAGATGGACGAACGGCAAGAGGCTTCGCAGAATACAGTTCGCCGACGGCACCGACGGCGGCGGGCGGAACCAGCCTGACAGTCTACAGACACGAGACGTCTTCTGCGTCGCAGACCAAATCCAAAGCATGTCGGGTACCTGGCGATCTGGCACTGGTGGCGGCTTCTGCTTGGGATGCCGGAAAGGTTGTTAGGTTCTTCGTATCGTTCCGCACGTTCTTGGGTCGATATCGATCGATCGGTCGCTTGCCGTCGTCTCTACTGCGCCGTCTGCTTCGTTTACAGTTTGCAGCTGGGACGATAATAATGTCATGAGGAAGATGAGGACGCTCTCCTAAGGAAGATCATTAGCATCAGCATCAGCATCAGCATCATCATCCGCCGCGCAGGACTCCGGATGTTTCCAATGTGCGACTGCACAACGGTGTCGCTCATCTGAGGCCAGGCCAAGGAATCTCGAGCAGATGAATCGGAAGGCGAAGAGACGCTACAGCAGCACCTGGCTTTCCGCCAAGTCAGTGTCGCGGGCCTTGTTGAAATCGGCGCCACAGAACGCCAGGACATGAAGGGCGCAGGACTCATGCGTTACGAGGACGAAATGCTTCTCGCTGTTAAGTGCATGTCTTGCGCCACGCACCGAGCTGCACGTTTCAGCCGATCGCTGCGTAGCAGGCTAGAAATCGTGAGTATGGGCGGGGATGGCGAGGAACTGTTTCCTCTTGGAGGAATTAGGTTGCAAGGGAGACGGACGTCAAAAGAAGCGGATGCGGCTTTCATGCCGGAATCAAGAACGGCAGCAACAGACTGGCCCTTGGTCGTATTTGAGAGCGGCTTGTCAGAGTCGAGTGTACGCCTTAGAGGGACGCAAGGCGGTTGTTGGAAAACTCAGAAAGTGCTGTCAAGATAGCAGTGATCTTATCGATCAACCGGGCAGCGAAGCAATTCGAGAGTGAGACGTGGGAGACTCCCGCCCCAAGCCAGCATCATGACAAACACGCTCCGCAATGAAGTAGAGGCTGATTATTACACCGACGAATATAGAAGGACCTCCCTTGATTCTCGGGCTCGAAGACTTTTTCTTCGGGCGTCCGTGTTCCCGGATATTGATATTGTATAGGACGATTTGTCCACCTGGGCAGCCCGTTCCTGGGCTCACTTATGTACAGTGGCCTAGTTGGGTTTCGACGATCGCCCGCTGCATGCTGCATAGACGGACCAGGAGCGCCTTGGTAAAGCCACGCAATCTGCACAACGTCCTTAGAATCGGTGCCAGCACTGGCATCTGGGCGATCGATTTCGGTGAGCAAGACCCCTGACGAAGATAGCGGTATGGCCAAGAACTGATGGCAGTGTTATCACAGCGAACGAGTACCCCTCCGCCAGCGTCCTAGGCACAGACTTCAGTCCAATCCAGCCGCGCTTGTAAGGCCCCACCTCTCCCGCTCACGCTCGTCTCCACGAGCGCATTGTGCTTCACGAATAGGAGTCGCTCGCTATAGGGCGTGGACGAGGAAGGAGAAGATGGCGAGTATTGGCTGTGCATGGCGCATGGTGGGAATGGAGGGGGAGAAAGAGAGGAACTGATGTGAAGTAGATGAGAGCGATCTTTCAGCAGGATATTGTGAAGGGGGTGGAGAGAATTGCGTTGGCGTCGCTGACCAGGGGGTTGGGGATGAGTAGGGAGGAGGCTATGGAGGAGTTGGTGGAGGTTAGGAGGACGATTATGGATCGCAATGTGCATGCGTATATGCCTGGGTATGTTTTCTCTGTCCGAATGTTTGCAGAAAACGAGAGGAAGGAGGAAGGAGGAAGTGCTGTGCTGTGCTGAGTTTCATAGGGAAAAAGCCAGAGGTTTGAGTACATGTGAAGAGCAATAATGAAGAGATGAATAGACAGATACGAAAACAGAGATATCGCCGCCCACGCCTTCTCTTCCAAGACTTACCTTCCATCGTGCCGCCATCAATTTAACTCGGCACGGCTGAGGGAATGAGTGCCGTGAACATCGCCAGCCCTATGTACATATATGCAGACTTCATATGCCGTGGCCTCATATGCCGTGGCCTCATGCGCCGTGGCTTCATCATGCCTGCGAGGCTGTGGTGGTGGCCTTCGGACATGCCGCAAGGGACCCACTGGTGCACAAAAGCGCATCTCCACTTCGCGCAGACGTATCTGGAATGTCATCCGCAAATAGAGTAGTAGTCTCGCATGTGAAAGTCCGCTGCCATGCGCAGCACACGTAACGTTGGTAATGTCTGGCCGTCTTCGTGGGTCAAACTCAAATTTGACAACAGACCCATATATACGGTATAGTATGTATAGGTACTGTAATATCAGAACCCTTACTGCGATGACGGAGCATGCGTTTTTCTCGGTCGCAGAGCCTAATTCGGACGGGTCTTGGGCTGCGAAGAGATTTGCTTGAAAGATTCGTCAGCGACGAAAAGACTGATGGGCAGGAGGGAGGAGGCGCGGTCGGGAATCGGGGTTTTGCACAGCGAGCGGAGGGAGGAGGAGGATTAGATGGACCGAGATATGACGGAGGAGGGGCCGCAGTGCATGTACGGAGATCTTATCAGATAACAGGGAAAAGGGAAATGTGTGAATATGAGTAATCCGAAGACTGATATGATATGCTGTGGCACCGAGGCATCGCATGAATTCTCGCTGTAGCTACTTCGTATGTATATCCATCCCGATGGCATGGCTCCGTTAGGGGAACCTTAGTGTGTGCCTGAGGCCTGAGATCTAAAGCAAAGCAATTCTTCCACGACTCTTCCACAACTCTTCCGCACAACTCTTCCACAATTCTTCCACGACTCTTCCATAATTCTTCCATAATTCTTCCACATCCTTCCACAATCCTTCCTTCCCAACTCCAATGCTCATATCACGTGGCAGACATGATTATTCATAATCCGAGTTGTTCTTTTGTGTTGTGCACCAAGGCTGGGCAGATGCCGACCCGTGACCTTCTGTATGCACAAAATGCACAAAATGCACAACATGCACAAAATCAAGCATTTCTGCCACCCTCAGCCTCGGCATCCCCGTCCCCCTGACAGCCGGCACTTTGACACTTTCCCAAGAGGGGCAAGTTCATCCGCGTTCCTCTCCTCGTCCAATCAGGAGCAATTTCCCACAATTCATGTCAACATTATTGCAACTTGTCCCTGGATTATGCTGAGTTATGCTGAGTTATGCTGAGTTATACTCCCCCTACTCGGCCCCGTTGTAGAGCGGTGCCACTGAAAAGCCACTGAAAAGCCACTAGCCTCGGACATTAGGAGGCTCCCGAGATCCAGAATACGAAAATGATGATCTTGTATGTAGCTATGTCTATATAGACATACGGACATACAGACATACGTCTTCTTGTCTATTGTGCCCTTCATATCCCTCCTGCACAACCTTTCACAGCCCACGACAAGCTTTGTGACAAGCTTTGTGACGAAAACTAGAGTATCGCTTTCTTACATACCCTCTTCCTCTTTCTCTCTTCCCTTCCTCTTCCTCTTCCTCTTCCTCTTTCTCTTCTGTTCTCCCTCGTCAAGACTCATACTCTTCGAAGACACTCGTTTATCATCTGCTCGCTCCTACGACAGAACAGTGCTGAGACCATCCCTCTGAGATTGACTGCAACCATTAACCTGTAGTGGCTCCATATCGAGGCCCCTCACCTTTCACAATGTCGGCCGAGAAGGCGACTCCGGATCTCGAGGCCCAGACGACCTCTTCATCCACCACTCTTCCACTATCCAGCGCACATCATGATCTCGAGAAGCCACAGACGCCGTCCAGCTCGAGCTCGAGCTCCGCATTTGCGGATGACAACCATGAGGAGGTAGAGGAGATGGATGCTGGCCATCAGACAGATTTATACATTGCGAGAGCGAGTCATCCCGCCCAGCACATCTCATATCGCGCACATGCTAACGCGACGTCCAGACGCACGGCTCCATCAAGGCCGCACCAGCAGAGCCGGGAGCCCTCAGGAGGATAGACACAGGCGGCAGCCGTGTCTCGCGGGCGCTCTCCCGCATCGCCACCGCGAAAGAGCGTCTCCCGCCCTCGCCCATCCCCGTCATGAACCTCGAGGACGACGTGGTCGGGTGGGAAAGTCAGGATGACCCCGCCATGCCGCTCAACTTCGAGACCGGTCGCAAGTTCCTCCTGCTATTCCTCATCTCCGCCATAACCTTCATATCACCGCTCGCCTCCTCCATGTTCGCGCCCGGCGTCAGCTTCATGAATGAGGAGTTCGGGAACACGTCGACCCTGCTGTCCGTCTTCTCCGTCTCCGTCTTCGTGCTGGGCTACGCCGTCGGCCCGCTCCTCCTCTCGCCCCTGTCCGAGATCTACGGTCGCCGCGTCGTTCTCAGCGGCGCCAACTGCTTCTTCGTCGTCTGGCAGATCGGCTGCGCCTTGTCGCCGAACCTCTCGGCTCTCATCGTCTTCCGCTTCTTTTCCGGCGTCGGAGGCTCCGGATGCATTACCATCGGCGGCGGCGTCATTGCCGACCTGTTCCAGCCTGACCAGCGCGGCTTCGCCTCCGCCATCTTCTCCCTGGGACCCCTCTTCGGACCCGTCGTCGGCCCCATCACGGGCGGCTTCATCGCCCAACGCGCCGGCTGGCGCTGGATCTACTGGGTGCTCCTGATCGCCTCTTCCGTCGTGGCCCTCAGCATCGAACTCTTCAACCAGGAGACGAACCACCGCGTGCTGATGCGCCACAAGACCGAGCGTCTGCGCAAGGAGCTCGACCGCCCCGAGCTGCGCTCCTGCTACGAGGAGTCGCACATCCCGCAGAAGCCGATCAGCGTCATCGCGCACGGCGTGTCGCGCCCCATCAAGATGCTCTTCATGAGCTTGATTACGGGGCTCATGTCCACATACATGGCCGTCGTCTACGGCCTCCTCTACCTCCTCTTCACGACCATCACCACGGTTTTCCGGCAGCAGTACCACTGGGACCCGGAGATCACGGGCCTCGCCTACCTAGGCGTCGGCATTGGCTTCTTCCTCGGCGTCGCCGTCGTCGCGAAGCTCTCCGACACGACCGTCGTGCGCATGACGCTGGCCAACAAGGGCATCTTCGAGCCCGAGTTCCGGCTGCCGGCCTGCGTCTTCTTCGCCTGCTTCATCCCCATCTCCTTCTTCTGGTACGGCTGGACGGTCGACAAGCACGTGCACTGGATCGTGCCGATCATCGGCCTCGTGCCCTTCGGCTTCGGCATGATGGGCGTCTTCATCCCCATCCAGACGTACATGATCGACGCGTTCCCCGAGTACGCGGCGAGCGCCATCGCGGCGCTGACGATCAGCCGGTCGGTGGTGGCGGCCGTGCTGCCGCTTGCTGGGCCCGAGATGTACAGGGTCCTCGGGCTGGGGTGGGGCAACTCGCTGCTGGGGTTCATTGCCCTGGTGCTGATCCCGGTGCCGGCGCTGATCTTCAAGTACGGCAAGAAGATCAGGACGGAGCATCCTATTAAGTTGTAGAGAGTGCAGCGGTGTGCAAATTTTTTGTCTTTCTTCTGTTGCCGTCGCCGTCGGGAGGGATGGGCTGGGAAAAGCCTGAGATGGGGGAGGCGCGGCGTGTCCTGAGGGGTGCGTTAGGGTTAGGCAGCGCTCTGCATCAGGGGGGATGGGCCATCGAGATGCTCGCCCCCTGCTTTTTCCTTTGTCGTCTTTCCGGTGCGGATTTTGTACCTTTCATGCATAGCGGTCCGTGCTCGTCGTCCGCGTTGGTGTTCATTATAGATGGAAATGGGATGGGATGGGATGGGATGAACGGGGGCTCGTGGCCCGTGGCTACCTATAGACGCCGCTAATGGAGAAAGGGCGGGTGAGAGGGGTTCGATCGAATCCATCCTCGAGGGATTTTGTTGTATATATCCACACATGCACGGTTTTTCCTTTTTGTTCTTCGTAATGCAGGCAGACATAATAGATGGGGGACGTTTTCCGCTCAAGGATCGGATTCAAATCGTGACTGTGCTGCTGCGCGGCCTTGGTCTCGATGATGTTCGCCGCTTATGTGGCTCGTGAGACACCCAGTTGTGAGAATGCGAGGTCGTCGATCCTCTCTTGCTGATACCGACGGCCAGAGCACATCAAGTACAATAGAGTGTAAGGCCTTTCACGGATGCGCAAAATCGGACAGACAGCTATGATGTCCTAGTCTTGTGGCACACGTATGTACATACCACGGATTGAGAAATGAAATCAAGTACGCACGTATTGTATGTATGCAAGATCGAGGGGCAGGGGGAGGCCCGAGCATGTGGGCTCGGGTGGCCGCGGCTGCGCGGTACGAGCAGGGGGCGGGGCGCGGGCCGCCGCGGGAAGGGGGAAGGGGGAAGGGGGGAGCGTGGACTGGGATTGGGATTGCTTGTGTCCATGAGGTGGAGATGGAGCAGCGGCGGTGATTGCGGCGGTTGTGTGGATTGGTATATATCTATCTTCATGTTGGAGTTTTAGTTTTGGTCTTCTTGCTATGTATCCTATCTCTATGTCTGTCGATTGCCATCTGCCATGTGCCATGTGGGCGAGCCAAGCGGCCCATGATGCTGGGTGAGCGAGTCCTGGGATTGGATGCGTCATCTGCTGTGCGCACCAGAGGAGAGTAGTAGGAGGGGACATGTGCAGCTGGATTTTAACTGTAGTAGGATTATTCTTAGATCCTGACGCTGTGTGGGAAACGTGACGTCGCGTATCAATCAAGGGATCCATTCTGTCCTCTCGCAGACCTCTCGTGTGATAACCCTGGCTCTAAGCACTTACTGCGACGTATGCCCACTAACGGGGTTTAGCTGTGAAGAAACTGGCGGTGGATTATTTGGATGATCATAAAGTAGCATGTATCATGAATGTGGATCTTGTACACCAGACCACGTAGACGATGGGCAATTAATACAGACAGACAGCGACTGCCTAACTCACGTTCATCTTGCCATCCTTCCTTCCTCTTCAGATCCCATTCGTTACCGTGCCTCCCTCTTCCTCCCAACACCTCATATTTCCCGATCGTACCTTCCTCCCTCATTCAGACATGTCTTCACCTACCTCATACCTCATCCCAATCCCCAAATTCCCCTCTCTGGCCACAACACCACAACCACTTCCCAACCCCTCCATCCACACAACAACAAACCCTCACAATGGACTCCCCTCCCCCGCACTACAAACTGCACCGCCCACGCACCGCCAACCCCGCCTCGCAGCAGCCCCAGGACCCCTCCCCCACCACCGAACCCCCCCGCTCGCCCAGACGCCAGAACCGCTCCAGCTCGCTGACCCAGCTCAGGCGCTCCTTGTCGAAGATGCGGCCGAGCAAGCGGCCCGAGCGAGGGGGGACGTTGGGAGGTAGGGGTGCGGGTGCAGAGGGCTACGGAGATGTGGACGATGAGTCGGACGCGAGGCGGAGCGATGCAGAGAGGAGGAAGGACGCGGACATTGATAGGGGGAGGTCGAGGAGTTGGAGTCGAAAGGAGGTCCGGGGTATGGATGATGTGGATACGAGTCGAGGAGGAGCGGGAGTCGGCGAAGATAGGGAAAAGGAAAAGGGGAGTGGCAGAGAGAAAACAGGTAGTGCGTTTCAGCGATTCTTGAATTTTCGAAAATCCTCGCTTTCCGGATCTTCAAGGCACGACGAGGCCGAAGGAGGGCGTCGCAAGAGCCACGATGAAGGAAAGAGAGAACAGATTACACAACCGCCATCGCCAGCTACTCAGATCCCGATCCGCAGTGCCACAGTCCCGAATGCCCCTACGAATCCTCCTGTTGGCCAAGGCACCATGAATAGCCAGCAGATGTTCGAGGACAAACGTGCAAGGCGCGAGCAGAGGAGGAGTTATAGGAGTAGCGAGGACTTCCTCGCCGTCGCTGGGGCAAATCCCCGAACGGGATACTGGGATGCCACGGCCACGGTGACGTCTACGTCTAGCAGCTCCGAACCGTCGGCTCGTGCACGCCAGCGGGAGGTGGAGATTGAGGAGAACAGACGGAAGATGGAGGCTGCGAAGAAGGAATTGGAAGAGGCGTTGGTGCGACGGGAGAAAGAGGTTGGGGAGAGGGAGAGACGGAAGAGAGAGAGTAGAGCTAGGAGAGAAAGGAGGAGAAGGGAAGCTAGACTGAAACATATGAAAAGCAGAGAAGGCGGCAGGTGGAGGTCTGAGGGTGAGGGCTGGAATATGGTTGTTGAGCCGGAATTGAGTCCCATTACGCAGAGTCTGGCGGGTAGCAGTCCACGTCGCGAATCGCGCGATGTGTCTCCTGGCCGCAAGGTGTCTGCGGAGGATCAGTTGCGAGGAATGCGAATTCCAGGAGAAGCTATCGAGCATGACTCTTTTACGGATATTCCTGCTACTCCGAGACAGAGATCACCTCAGAGACGATATCCTGATCGCGAATCGGTTCCGCCCCCACAGAGCAGACTGCCTGTCACACCAGTCCGACGGCCGCATTATCCTAGCGGAGCACCTGTTGAGCCTGCGCCGTATACGCCGTTGTCCAGGAAGCCTCTTCCTAATCCAAGTAGAATAGTGAGCGGCGAGAATGGGCTGTATGACATTTTTCCTTCTCGTGCCAAGGTAGGCAGCTCTCAGACGCCGATAGATCCTATGTACGGATTTCGACCGCACAAAAGTCCGCTTACGGGGATTCCGCAGCATCCTTCTCCTCAGAAATCAAATCAATACCGGGCTCCTTACGGCGAACCTGTTCCAAAGAGACGATACGATCTAGTAGATCCTCAAAGTCAAGGATCAACCAGCCGGGGCGGTCAGATGCATGATTCTAACAGTCCCTCGGAAAGAGAGGGTAAAGGGATAGCCCACATCGAATCTGATCCCTTTGGGACTGTACGCAGGAGAAGGCCCGGAAGTCCGCCAAAGCCCGATGGCCAGCCCCACCGTTCAGGATCTGAGGCACAGTCTCTACCAACAGAAATTCCTTCTCTGATGGGAAGCATACCCATTCGAAGATGGGACGCCGGACAGGACCCCTCAGATCTTCCATCTGGTGTAGTTGCCAAGAAAGAAGAAAGGCAACCCCGACGCCTAGAAGCTTCAAGTGAGACTATTGTACACCATAGAGTTGGAGAATCTTTGCCAGGGATTCTTCCAGAAGCTCTTCAACTTCTTCCTCTGATAAATGCAGTAAGACATACTCCTGGCTTGGCAATCACCACACCTGGAGAGTCAGAGCATCGAGACGACTTTCCCAAAGTGACCCCTGAACAGAGTTCTTTTTTAGGAATGACGCCAGGGGGGCGAGTAGAAGAAGAAGCTACAGCGACCCCACACCAGTCAGTTTCGACGAATCGAGCCCTGAACCACCACCGATCGCTCCAAAACCTGAAGGATACATTCCAGGCCAGGCGTATCAAGCACATCGCTTCGATGGGAGATCTCCCGCCATTCATCCTGAAGGACCCGATCACGGGAACGCCCGTCCCGATCATGCCTTCGAATTTCATGGTGCCGGAAGAGACAAGGAGCCAGAACTCGAAGGAAGAGAGTTTCGAGGGAGGAAAGAAGGATGTGTCCACCACCACCACCACATCCACCATCACCACTACTGGATCAGATCCTCTTCGATGCCTGCCAGAACAGACGGACGGCACCAGCAGCACAGTTCGATCGAGTCAACCACGGCCGAGACTGTTAAGCAGAATCCCAACATTAGGATCCTTCCCGAAGAGTATACGCAAAAGTTCGCCGAATGGCGCGTCCCCACGACCACCAGCAGATATCGATACATCATCGGTGGCTCCAGCAGGAGTGACACCGACGAAGCAGCGTACACCAAGGTGGTGTCGGAAAGTTTTCCTAGATTTAGGAAGAAAGGGGGGGCTGGCGAAGAGCACACCCACATCCACATCTATCTTCCCCGGCAAGGCACAAAGTCACACTCAATGGAATCTGGGAGATCTGGGAGCACAGAGAGGACAGTCCGGGGCACAAGGCGCAGCGAGACTGGCTCTGCGGAACGCGAGCGCACCAAGCATCAGTCCGGGACGAAGCCCAGGTCAAAAAGCAGGACTCCCTCGCGGAAACATAGACATAGGAGATCCATCGAAGAGCCGAAGACCCTCGGTCAACGATCTAGACATTTTGAAGAGAAGGGCTGAGAAAGGGCTCTTACCTGGCAGCCCATCGACGAACCGAGGCGGAGATGGATTCGTGGTGTGGCATTCCCACCCAGCGGCGGGCATGACGAAGAAGAAGAGAGACGATGATGCAAGAGGAGAGATGGAGAGAAAGCAGGCGTCGTTTAAAGGAGCAGCAGCAGTTGCGACAAGAGCGAAAGCCCGAACCCAGCCTGACGTGAAGGGCCAGCTCACGCTAGGGGGGATGCTCCAGGCGGCCAAGCAGATGGTGGTCACGGCGTGGTGGTTCGTCGAGCCCGTCTTCGATGCGAACTCGGCCTTCCGAAGGAGATGGGAACGACAGCAGCCGACATGGCACGACGCGCTTCTTATATGCGGCGCTTGTCTGTTTGGAGTCGGGGCGCTGCTAGCGGCAGTGCTGTGCGCGAGGGTGGTGGGGATGGTGCTACAGATTGTCAGGATGCTGAGCGGCGCATGCAGGTTCCTGCTGGGAGGTTGATGCGGTGCTGCTGCACTGTGTGATTGTGTCTGTGTGTGTATTGTGCAATACAGTAAGTATGGCATCATTAGCCTTGGATGGGTGCGAGTACTGAATAGATACTGTGTATGTAGGGAGTATTAATTATTATCCGTATATTATTTATCACTCTCTCGCTTGCAAGCGTCTTTATGCGTTGATATCTGTGAGAGGGCTGGTTGAGGCTCAGTTAAGGTATTGGCGAAGGGCGGAGGGCGGAGGGCGGGCGGATGGCGGGGAGAAGCAAGGCCGAGGGCGGAGAGCGGAAAGTGGAGGCATGAAGGCGGAGAGCAGCGGACGGATGCCGATCGGAGGTTCGTATGGTGTTAGGTAGAGGTAGGGCAGTGGGCCAGTGCCAATTGCTTGGCGTGCCGTGCCGTTCCTGGCATAGGCCGGACATTTGCATTGCATGGCGGGGAGTGGTCCAGAACTCTACTGTTAGGTACCTATCTACTTGTACCTAGATGGAGTAGCAGTGCTATTGCTATTACTACTGTTATTGGTATTGGTATTGGTATTGTTATTACTATTGCTATTATTATTATTATTATTATTATTATTGTTATTATTATTGTTATTATTATTATTATTGCTATTGCTATTGCTATACACATTATTGACTCAGGTACCTATACTGGACTGTACTATACGTACTTATAAGTACCTATGTTATTTGTTGTATGTATCCCCGATTCACGCTCATTTATCTGCGATCTCGCTTTAAGCGGATAGCCCACTTCGCCTCCGCCTCCATGCCCTCTAAGCAAGATCCTCCAATCACGGCTCGCTTAATACAGGGTTCGGCGTAATCACAGACATTCAACGCCTCCGGTTATCGGCCACCGACGATCGCTGCGTGAATTTGACGTCGATATCACAGAGGTCATATATCATCAACCCCGCGTTTTTGATCTTGCCTTTCCTCTCACAACACCAACAAACACACAATTCTCCCCTTCAATTCATTGCCTACCTCGACCACAGGGCTTTGAGGACTTCTACACCTCCTACCTATCTACATCTTCACTTGAGCCTTTCAGTCAGGATGCCTGCTGCTGAGGGTGCACCGCGTACTTTGTACGATAAGGTCTTCCAGGACCATATCGTCGACGAGAGACTCGATGGCACAATCCTTCTTTACATTGGTCAGTCGCCATCAGACGTGGGATCCAAGAGCTCAGGCTGACTTCACTACAGACAGACATTTAGTTCACGAAGTCACGTCGCCCGTATGCTTGCCTCAATCTCACCTTGTTTGTTTGCCGCACCAACTGACTGGAATTTAGCAAGCTTTTGAGGGTTTGGAGAAGGCGGGCAGAAAAGTCCGTCGTCCAGACTGCACTTTGGCAACAACTGATCACGTATGTATCTCTTGCCACCCCATCGCAATCCCATCACGAAGCTATATATACTGATTTATCATATTTAGAACGTCCCTACCACCTCGAGGAAAAACCTCAAGAACATCGAGACCTTTGTCGAGGAGGAGGATTCGAGATTACAATGCGTCACGTTGGAGGAGAATGTGAAGAAGTTCGGCATCACATATTTTGGCCTTGCGGATAAGCGTCAAGGTATCGTCCACGTTATCGGCCCTGAGCAGGGCTTCACACTCCCAGGCACTACTGTTGTCTGTGGCGACTCCCACACATCCACACATGGTGCTTTCGGAGCTTTGGCTTTCGGTATCGGAACTTCTGAGGTTGAGCACGTTCTCGCTACACAGACCATCATCACAAAGCGCTCAAAGAATATGAGAATCCAAGTCGAGGGCGAGCTTGCACCAGGTGTGGGATCGAAGGATGTCGTTCTCCATGCCATTGGACAAGTTGGTACTGCCGGTGGAACGGGTGCGGTTATCGAGTTTTGCGGTTCGGTCATCCGTGGATTGAGCATGGAGGCACGTATGTCTATGTGCAATATGTCTATTGAGGCCGGCGCTCGTGCTGGTATGGTTGCGCCAGATGAGATTACCTTCGAATACCTTAAGGGCCGTCCACTTGCACCGAAGCCAGGAACCGAGGAGTGGGATCGTGCGGTTAAGTACTGGACCAGCCTCCGCACTGACGAGGGTGCCAAGTTCGATGTTGATGTTCAGATCGATGCAAAGGACATTATCCCAACCATCACCTGGGGTACCAGCCCTGAGGATGTCATCCCAATTACTGGCTCCGTTCCAGACCCAGAGACCTTTGCAAGCGAGGCAAAGAAGGCCCAAGGCCGCCGCATGTTGGAGTACATGGGTCTTACTGCTGGCACAAAGATGGAGGATATCGAGGTTGACAAGGTATTCATTGGATCCTGCACCAACTCACGTATCGAGGATTTGAGAATGGCTGCGCAAGTCGTGAAGGGGCGCCAGGTCGCTGCAAACATCAAGCGCGCCATGGTCGTCCCAGGATCTGGCTTGGTCAAGGACCAGGCAGAGGCCGAGGGTCTCGACAAGATCTTCTTGGATGCTGGTTTCGAGTTCCGTGAGGCTGGTTGCTCGATGTGCTTGGGCATGAACCCAGATATCTTGTCGCCAAAGGAGCGATGCGCATCCACCTCCAACAGAAACTTCGAGGGACGTCAAGGTGCTCAAGGACGCACCCATTTGATGTCCCCAGCCATGGCCGCCGCCGCCGCCATCTCCGGTAAGCTTGCCGACGTCCGCAAGTACGCTCGCCCAGCTTCTCCAGTCGAGATTGAGGCTCCAAAACTTGCCGCACACACCCCAGCTCCTTCGGCGAAGGCCCACGTCGACGAGCGTGTCCTCACCGACGACGACGAGAAGGAGGCGATTGGCGACCAGCCAGAAGACAGCGGGCCACAGGTCAACACCACCGCACCAACCTCCGCATCCGGCTTCCCGAAGTTCACCATCCACAAGGGCCTCGCCGCGCCCATGGAGCGCGCCAACGTCGACACGGACGCCATCATCCCCAAGCAGTTCCTCAAGACAATCAAGCGCACAGGCCTCGGCTCGGCCCTCTTCTACGCCTGGCGCTTCAATGCCGACGGCTCCGAGAATGCCGACTTCGTGCTCAACAAGGAGCCGTACCGCAACGCCAAGATCCTCGTCGTCACGGGCGAGAACTTCGGCTGCGGCTCATCGCGCGAGCACGCGCCGTGGGCGCTCCTCGACTTCGGCATCAAGTGCGTGATCGCGCCGTCGTATGCCGACATCTTCTTCAACAACACCTTCAAGAACGGCATGCTCCCGATCGCGATCAGCAACGCGGACGATCTGGAGAGGATCGCGGCGGAGGCGCGCGCGGGCCGCGAGATCGAGGTCGACCTGCCGAACCAGCTCATCAAGGACGCGGCCGGCGCGACGATCTGCGCGTTCCCCGTCGAGGAGTTCCGCAAGCACTGCCTGGTCAACGGGCTCGACGACATCGGACTGACGATGCAAATGGACGAGCAGATCCGCGCGTTCGAGGCCAAGATGTCGCGCGAGACGCCGTGGCTCGACGGCCGTGGGTACCTCAAGCGGCCCGGCATGGGCGGCGCGCTGGCGGCCAAGGCGGTCAAGGTGCCGGCGACGAATCGGGGGGAGGAGCTGAAGGAGCCGCTCGAGTGGTAGGGGGTGCGAGCGGATGTGTATTGGTAATTTGGTTAGGGGATTCGGAGACGGGATTGCGTTGATCTTTATACTCCTCGGCGCGGGAGCATCGGGGTCGTTGATGGATAGGATGGCATCGATCGATCTGGGATGGAGGCAGGGCGGGAGGGGGGGATGTATGGCCTGGATCAGGCTTAGTCTGCTTTGATTTGCTTGAGCGTGCATTTGGAGGTGTGCTTCGCGCGTTCGTCGAACCGAACTGTTGTTCTTGGGAGATGCAGAGATACAGAGACGCGATGGTTTGCAGATGCGGTCACGCGATCGATCGATCCATCGATGAATGAGAGAAAAGTCTACGACTCGATTTGTATGTCAAAGTGAAGAAATTCAACCAAGCGCGGGTAAACGCCGGGAGCAACTATGACTCTCTTAAGGCATCCAAATGCCTCGTCATCTAATTAGTGACGCGCATGAATGGATTAACGAGATTCCCACTGTCCCTATCTACTGTCTAGTGAAACCACAGCCAAGGGAACGGGCTTGGCAGAATCAGCGTGGAAAGAAGACCCTGTTAAGCTCGACTCTAGTTTGACATTGTGAAAAGACATAGGGGATGTAGAATAGGTGGGAGCTTCGGCGCTGGTGAGTGCTAATGACGAGTGAGGTGGATTTAATGGGATTCCTCGTATGCTGTCCAGGAATGAATTGATTCGTTATCCCTCACAGAACATGCATGTGTTATATATATCGCAGGCACTCCCCAAACGCCGCTCATGCACCATCAATTAAATACATCACCCCCTCCGTCTCCTCTCCTCCTCATAGCCCCCCAAACTTCCTCCGCTCCCCGCACTCCCCCTTCTCCTCCCCTCCTCCCTCATCCTCCTCACCGGACTCGCCAGCCTCTCCCTCTCCCTCTCCCTGCCCTCGGCAATCTCCCTCGCCGCAGCCTGCAACGAGTTCCTCGGCGCCTCCCGACTCCGGCCCATATCATACATACTCCCCGCCTTCTTCAGCGGGCTGTTCGCATGGCTATACACCCCCAGCGACCCGCCATCGCCCGTCCCCGTCCCCGTCGACGCGCGGAACTGCGGCTGCCGGAGCGCAGTCGCCGCCGTGCGCAGTGGCGTGCTCTCGCGCCTGTGGCTCTGGCTCTGGCCCTGGAAGATCGACTGCGCCAGCGACTGCGACTGCGATGTCTGCGCCTGCGGCGTCGTGAAGATCGGGTTCACGGGGTTCGGCACCAGCGTCCAGCGGTGCGGGACGCCGGCGCCGCGGTCGTCGGGCGAGATGTGGCGCGCGTAGTTGGGGTTGGGGTTGATCTTGAAGGCGCGGCGGAGGATGGTGGTCGGGGTGTAGGTCGTGACGTCCTCGGCGGCGATGAGGAGGGTGGAGGTGTCCGGGTCGAGGGCGGGGTCCGTGGAGGTGGAAGTGGAGGTGGAGAACTGCGTGCCGACGTCGCGGACGGGCGGGTTGAGGTTCGGGTGCACGTACTTGGTGTCGTATTCGTTGAGGACTTCTTTGTGGATGACGGCGGTGTCTTTGGCCTGTTGGGTGAAGTTCGATTGCAGGAGCAGGAGTTGCGCAGTCATCAGGAGCTCCAGGACGAGCGTTGTGAGCACCGTCATGCTGGGCCTGGGGTCCAGATTGCCGATCGGCAGGAAGAGCCAGTAGACCAGCACGTGGCCGGGCGAGAAGAGACAGAAGAGCTGCAGGCTGATGGGCAGAGGGTCCCAGACGGCGAGCTCCCAGACGTCGCGCGTTGCATCGGGGTGGGAGCGGGAGGCGGCGGAGGTGTCGCCGATGAGCTTTTGGACGAGGCTGAGGGGGGAGTTGGAGGGGGAGGAGTCGACGCGGACGCGGGAGGCGTTGGGGGTGGTGGGGTTGGTGGAGAGGGGGGTTTCGAAGAGGCGGTAGTGACGCCGGCGGAGGAAGGTGTAGCTCGCGTTTGCGATGGATGTGAGGGTGAGAAGCGTTACTGTTATCCTTGCCTAAGCACCCTCTCATCAGCATCTCGTCTCCCGAGTCCGAAAGCCAGAAGAATACGTAGATCGGAGAGCGCAGGGAGGGAAAGGGCAGCTCGAGGAGCAAGAACGTACAACCCAGCCCAACCACCCAGCTCCCCCACTATCCCCGAACACATCGTCCACATTCCTCACCTGCCGTCCACTGTTCGCCCTGGCGAGCAAGAACACAAAGTTCAGCGACAGGCCCAAGGTCGTAGCGAAGCCGTGGGTGTCCCAATCCCGCGTCTCGAACTCTTCGCTGAGGTAGAGTAGGAAGTCCAGCGGGTTGAGGTACGCCTTGAGGCGCTCGGCGAGCGGTTTGCGGCGCACGAGGCGGGGCATGGCGGGGGGTTCTTCCTCTTTAGTTGCTGCGCATAGCCAGAGAGAGCAAGGCGACTGAATAGGGGCCTGGACGCTGTTGGAGATGATGGTGAATTAGAAAATGGCCGTCTTTGTTTACATGCGCTGGGTGATGGGATAAATTCGCGTAGCCTGATATGCTGGTGACAGGGATAAGGTCATAAGGAGCTCGATAAGACTAGCGCCGCTGCAAGCCGCTGTGGGCGTAGCTGTGATGGACTGCACAGGAACCCCCTCCACGGCTGCATCTTGACTTGGATTGTTGACGACGCAACACAAGATGGCTGCTGCACCGTCTGCGTATAAGGACAGGCAGTTCCTCGCTGTTATTGGCGATGAGGTATGTTCCCAAGCTCGGAGGAACAGAGGAGAGAGAGGAGAGTTACTGATGGGTCTCGACAGGACTCCGTGACTGGATTGCTGCTTGCGGGCATTGGCGTATGCATCATTGCGAAATCACCTCTATAGGCATTGCATGGCACTGATGATAATTAGCATGTCACCGCGCCGCCAGATTCCCAGAAGAACTTCCTCGTCGTCGACGCCAAGACCGAGACCGCAGCGATCGAGGCCGCCTTCGCGCGCTTCACGAGCGAGAGAAAGGATATTGGAATTCTCCTGATCAATCAACATGTACGTTTACGTTCACTACCCGGAGCGTTCGCGTGATCGAGATGCGAGGCAGAGGGCTGACATGCATGGCGTGCGCTAGATTGCGGAACGCATCAGACACACCGTCGACACTTACACGGCGGCTTTCCCGGCGCTGCTCGAGATCCCGAGCAAAGATCATCCGTATGATCCGGAGAAGGATAGTGTGTTGAGGAGGGTGAGAAGGTTGTTCGGGGAGTAAGTGGGGGGTTTCGGGCAGGGGAAGGCGATGCCGGACGGCTGGGCAAGTGTATATATCATGGGGAGTCAGATGCACGAATAGGCGTTATTTTGTGTTAAGGAAGCGAATGTTACGCGAATCGAAGATTGAGTGGTTTCCGAAAGCATTCATCCAAGGGCCGGGCATTCAATGTTCAAGGATGTATATGTGATATCATGGTTTCCAGGCATGATAGAGCTCAGTGCAAAACACGCCGAGGTGCAAGCCTGAAGACAATGGTCTTGCAAAATGCCATTGTAATCTCACTATATGTATGACAGCAAACTATGCTAAACTAACGCCGCAGAAGGTCCCAAGGCCCAGACCAAAGTAATGAGAACTCCGTACAGAAGGTATCGCAAACAGGAACTCATCGTGCTTCCAAAGCATGGCCGTAAAATTGCGTATTCACTCTATTGGGAGAAACCGAGAGAGATGTCGCTTCAATGCTCCGTGTCTACTGTGAGAAGATGACAGTCGCAGTCAGGCAAGTGATCGGCTCGTCCTCGGCAGAAAAGACCTCAGCAACAACGGTGTATTTTCCCTATCGCAGTGTCAGCAATGCATATGTTAAGAGTTGCGTGTAAGGAGAAGACGGCGTAAAGATTGAACGTACTGGTGGGATCTGTGCTGGCATGTCCACCTCCTTGGTGATGGTCGTCTTGCCCTTCTGGATGGGGCACTCCATGTCGACGTTCTGGATCTGCTCGCACAAGTCCGCCGTGGTGCTGAGAAGCTTGATCAGGCCGTACTTGACTTGAAGGCGGACATATGCTCCCTGGCCGATTTCTTTCTTGAATGTGCCGACTGCTTCGATGGTAAGGGTCTCGCCGCTACGAGCATGTCAGCAAAGGCGCACGACGACAGTAAGAGGACTGCAGGAGACGTACGCAAGAGGTGGGTTCGGAGAGAGGTTAACATGCTCGATGGTCAACAGATCCGAGTCGTGTTCTGGCGTGCAATGTTGCAGCGGTGAAGCGCCGGGAATGTCGAGCCTGTCATCGTAGACGACGGCCTGCTTGTCGCCAGGCCAGATAGATAAGCCCTCGACGACGGCGGCGACGCTCAAGAGCAACGGGACGATTGTCGCAAACACCTTCATGATTGCTACGTTTGCTTCGAAGGTATGTGGTATCTGGTATGTGGTATCTGATATCTGGGGAGTTCGTGATATGGGGATCTGTGAAGCAGGAGTGGTGAATAGGTAGTGAGCCTCTAAATGCGGGCTGCTTATCGAAGTGGTTGGGGCGAGGTCACGGTCACGATCACGATCAGGGGTGTGCAGGCTGAGGCGAGGCCAAAGAGACGCTAAGGCGATGAGATGGAAGTGAGGGGGAATGACGTCCTTGGCTCACGGCGACCGGGCCTTTCCCACACTGATTCTGTGACTGTGAAGTGCAGTCTGGTAGGTAGTAGAGTAGCTAATGGCCGAAGCTGACTCTAACGATTGTTATAATAAAGCGTAACAGTCGAATGCATGTATATGTGTTTATTATATATGCATATAGGTGTACATGTATGTATGTATGTATGTATGCATGTCACGAATGACGATGGAGGATGCGTCGAAGTGCAAGGCGACAGTTCAGGCTCCCATCATGATTATCTCCAGCCATATCACCTGTGTGTGAGTGTCTCTGGTAGCGAAGATCACGAGTAGAGAAAGAGTAGTAGTGATTCAAGGTAGTGAGTGATAGTAGTGATGATAGTGAGTGATAGTAGTGAGTGATAGTGAGTGATAGTAGTGAGTGATAGTGGCTAATAGTGAGTGATAGTAGTGAGTGATAGTGAGTGATAGTAGTGAGTGATAGCGAGTGATAGTGAGTGTGCCGCTCCCTCCTCCGGGTCAGTAAGCACTAACTACATTTAGAGCGGGACAGAGCAGGAGTGCAACTAACTGCCTTTCCGCTACTGCCACACCCTCTCCTTCGACAAATCCCCACCTCACCCCCCCTCTTACGCGAGCGAAATGGACCATTCTTAGCGCTCCAAATCCGGACTGGATACGAAGCCACACATCCATTTTAACGAATCACGAATCTGACCAATCACCAACCACCGCTACAAGAAGAATGCCTCCCACCCATCCCATCCATCCCCATCCCATCCTATCCTGTCCTATCCCATCCTTCCCTTCCCTTCCCTTCCTTCCTTCCTCCCCATTGCCAGTTCTTCTTCCTTCTGCCTTCTCCTCATTCCTTCCCTCTCTCCTCCTCCCTCTCGACACCACTTACTTACGCCTTTCGCCTTCACACTCTTTCTCTCGTCCAGACGCCACACCATCTACAAACATCTTCGATTCATTCTCACATCGACTGGCGTATCCCATTGCGCTTCACAACAACCGACGCCTTTCGCATCTTCCACTTCCACTTCCACTTCTCAGCTGAAACTCTCGTCCGAAGGCCTCGTCCTCTCCTCACTGCGAACGCCCCTTCTTGAGCATCGACGACACCCTCTTCTCTCCATGATAGTGCTCGGGCACAGAACACAGTCCTTCTCCGTGTCGTCCCTTGTCGTCTAGTCCATCGTGGACAACGACAGCTTTACTTGCCACTCTCCCTTGCTCCATCGAGTCCCATCCATCTCAAGGGACACAGGACACGACGTGACAAAGGAATCGCCTTCTCCTTCTACGGCGCCACAAGCGAATGACCGCTAGGCCTGAAGTCGATTGCTTCAGTGTCTTGCGATACCCATATCCTTCGCGTCGCTGTTGCTTTCGTCGTCATGCGACATCAGACTAAAGCATCAGTGAACTCATCTTGACCTTCCCGTAGCTGGAGCCACTGAAAGGCTGTTGCTAGATTATGACAGAAAGGACCTTTTCAATACCACCGCCGATCGCGCAGAGTCAGCCCGTCTCGCATTCCTCTGCCCCGAATAACTCTCGAGGTGCGCTTGTCGCCGCCGACTCTGTTGACGAGGAGCCCTACACCATCAAGTGCATCTGCGACTACTCGGATGACGACGGCAATACAATCTACTGCGAATCATGCGATACCTGGCAGCACATTGAATGTTTCTATCCCGGCCATGTTGAGCAGGCTTCTCGCGAAGACTTCGATCACCTCTGCGCCGATTGCAACCCAAGGCCGTTGGACAGGAGGAAGGCACACGAGCGACAGCGCCAACAAAGACAGGACCGGCCTCTCCAAGATTACGGCGAGAAGAAGGCCAAGCGACCTCCCTCGAAGAGCCATAAAAAGAAGCCGAAACCATCCGACCTCCTAACTAATGGCCACCATGATCTCGATCCTCATCACGGCCCCAAGAGTGGCAGCGCACAAGACCACGCCCCCTCTCATACGAAGAAGTCCAGATCGCATCATCGAGCACAACAATCCATCAGCTCGCAAGTTCCCAAGCGCAGCCCGTCTAGTCATTCTCGCAGCCACTCCCACGCCCATCCTCTGAGTCCAGCGACGACGCCACCGGACTTGCCGAACGACTTCATAATACATACATACTCGAAGCAATTCCAAACCTTGTGCGAAAATGACCCTGGAGCTGAAGATCTCCAGGCGAACTCGTTTGCGAGCTTAGCAGTAACTGATGCCATGTCGCTTTGGCTTCGCGACCCAGAAAAGCTGCGAAAGGATACTGGTGTCCAAAGCACTCGAGAGGTCTTCCAGATGGTTAGGCCGGATGTCGACTTTGCTGGGTATCATTGGCCGCAGTTGCAGATCAAATCGAAACCCATCGTTTCCAAAGGATCGGAGCTACAATTACGCTATCTGTCCATCGTAGATCCTCTTCGACAGAAGGATGCGCTGGTCGGCGAGCTGAGAGGATTTGTCGGATTCCAAAAGAGCTATGTCGATGAAGACCCTCAGGGCTATGCCAAGCTCTGCCATCCCCCGCCATTCGTCTTCTTTCATCCAAGCCTCCCACTTTACATCGACACCAGACGAGAAGGTTCACAATGTCGGTACATACGAAGAAGTTGTCGGCCGAATACGACCTTAGACACCTACATCACGAACCAATCAGAATATCATTTCTGTTTCCTGAACGAGCATCCGCTTCCTGCTAACGCCCAGATAACGATGCCTTGGGATTTTAGATTCCCCAGGTCCTACAGCAAGCTCTATTTGTACGCGCTGGGACTGTCCGACGACGTGGAAGACCTCGATGAAAAGGAAATCAACGAACAACAGTATGATGAGCTGAGCGAGCTTATCAACAACGTCCTTTCGGACTATGGCGGCTGTGCATGCGATCTCGGTAATGATTGCGCCTTCGTTCGATTTCATCGAAATTACCAGGCCAGAGTGCGTGCACAGTCACATGCCACGAAGCCGAAGAAGGCACGGAAACCCCGACAGCATGTTTCTCCCATAAGTACTGGACATGCCACGAATAGTCGTGATGCCAGTGAAGGCCGACAGGACGATGCCGAGGAGGACGGTCGGTCGACCTCGGGTTCCATCAAACATCACAGTCGGGATATGACACCATTTGCTGGTGGTCTTGATATAAACTCAACCGAATTGGTCTCGGATCGAGATAAGAGGAAGCTTGCCGATATTGAAAAGTCGTTCGAGCAGTTGGACAAGCAACCGCCGAAAAAGAAGAAGCGTGGATCAGATGGGCCGATACTTCCTTCTCATTCATCGAACGCCGTTTCAACTACTCAGCGAGCCAAGTCAAAGGTTGCTTCTCGTACGGCTTCTACATCGACACAAGCAAACGGTGTTAGAAAAAGCGTCTCCAGACATCAATCGGAGTCTCCTGCGGCCATGTCGCCAAAAACGATAGCAGCCTCAATATCAGGACGAGTATCTAGGCAAGCATCAGTGCCAGCACGTTCATGCCAACTATCGCCCATACGGAAAACCAACTACGTGGAAGCATCTACACAAACCGATCCGGAACCTGATGCTTGGTATAGCCCCCCACCAAGACTGAAGAAGAGGTTCGTGCCTCTATGCAGGCGTCTTGTCGAGAACCAAAAGAAGATCTGGGCGATGCAGGAATCCAGGAGGGCGTCGTTCATTTCGGCAATGGAAATGCAATCTAGAATGGAAGGAGTGGATATTACGAGCAGTCATCCCTCGAGTCCAGAGTCAAGTAGGCCCGAGAGTGCTCGCTTGCCCAATGGTATCTACGAGGCAGTGCCGTCAGATTCGGACGCTCCGAAGCCTCCGGTCGATAAGTCCGGAGAATCTGTGGACACGTCGATGCCAGATGCACCACCAACCACGACCGAACCTATGGCGAAACCACCTCCGCCTTCTTGGACTGGAGTTTTGCAGCCAGTATCTATTAATCCCAGCCTGCCATCCGATCACAGAATTCCTGATCTGAAGATACAGATGCCCACAGGATTGTCATTATCTTCTAATCTCTTGGCCAGTCCTTCAACATTCTCTGTGGCACATCCTCTTTATTCCCCTGCTGGGTCTATAGCACAGTCGCCTCTAGGTACAACATACCCATCTACATTTTCACCATCAGTGCTGAGCAGCGTCGGACAACATCCACCTCCTGTGAAGAAAAAGCTGAGTCTCAGCGCATACAACGCGATGAAAAAGAAGTTGCCAGATGCATCAGCGACGCCCAAGGCTGAACCGACAGAGGCGGAGTCAGCTGCACCTTCCACTCCGCTAAAGACGTCATCGTCTCTCTCAGAAGGAATAAAGGCATCGGATATCCCCGAAAAGCCCGCGGCGGCTGAATCACCACTGGACGAGAAGAACAAGGAATCAGGCACGACGGGCGTTACGGTTACGGTTGACGGCACCACCACGGAAGACAAACAGTCCGGCCGCGGTCCTCCGTTGTAAAAACACAAAAGGGAAATCTAGATCTGCTGATCTTTGGGTGGTTGGGGGGGAGCTCTGGAGTTTCCAACCCTTCTTCGTGAACTACAAGTTTTTTTTTACCTTACCTTTTTCGGGTTGGCCTTTTCATATTTTTTTGTGGGGGATTATTGTTTTGCGAAAAGAAAGCTCATGGATGAAGTTTTGATGCAAATGCCCTCTTTGATGAATGCTTTCTCAGCGTTTTTTGTTGGTTTTGGGGGGAAGGATGGGGGCGTTTTCATGGGTTCAAAATGGGGACCTTACCTACGTACCGATATTAAAGGGGGGGGGGGTTTGGCGT
>Ga0209512_1001890_pt1 | contig 24005 bp, 26 predicted proteins | sample frozenSSSSmetaG_FD_184142 | JGI IMG/M metagenome (GOLD analysis project Ga0209512, IMG submission 184142) | Glacier valley bacterial and archeal communities from Borup Fiord, Nunavut, Canada, to study Microbial Dark Matter (Phase II) -... | ecosystem: Environmental > Aquatic > Freshwater > Ice >...
CTCACCCTGGCCCCCGACGAGGTGCTGATCCCGGGCCTCGTCGACACCCACGTTCACGTCAACGAACCCGGCCGCACCGAGTGGGAGGGTTTCGCCAGTGCGACCCGCGCCGCGGCAGCGGGAGGGGTCACGACCATCATCGACATGCCTCTGAACAGCATTCCCCCGACAACGACCGTCGCGGGGTTGGCCACCAAGCGCGCAGTGGCGGTGGGCGTCATCGACATCGGGTTCTGGGGCGGGGCCGTTCCCGGCAACCTCGGCTCGCTTCGCGCACTCCACGACGAGGGGGTGTTCGGCTTCAAGGCCTTTCTCGCGCCGAGTGGCGTGGAGGAGTTCGCCCATCTCGACTCCGACGAGCTCGAGCGAGCGCTAGTGGAGGTCGCCGGTCTGGACAGCATGCTCATCGTGCACGCGGAAGACCCGGGCGTACTCGATGCTTACGCGAATTCGGGTGGGCGCGACTACCGCCGTTTCGTCGAATCGAGGCCGGATGCGGCCGAGACGACTGCTATCGAGCGGGTCATCGAAGGGGTCCGGCGCACGGGCGCACGGGCGCACATCCTGCACCTCTCGTCGGCTCGCGCCCTGCCGGCGCTGCGGGCCGCGCGGGCCGAGGGCCTTCCCATCACCGTTGAGACCTGCCCGCACTACCTTGTGCTCGCCGAGGAGCTCATCCCCGACGGTGCCACGGCTTTCAAATGCTGCCCGCCGATCCGGGATGAGAGCAACCGCGACCAGCTCTGGGCCGCCCTCCTCGAGGGCGACATCGACATGGTCGTCACGGACCACTCCCCGAGCACGGCGGCACTGAAGCACGCGGGCGAGGGCGATTTCGGGGTTGCGTGGGGCGGCATAGCGGGCCTCCAGCTCGGGCTGGCCGCCGTGTGGACTCAGGCGTCGCGCCGCGGTATCCCGCTCGAACGCGTCGTCGAGTGGATGTCGCGGCGCCCGGCCGATCTGGTGGGGCTTGCCCATAAGGGCCGTATCGCGGTGGGGGCGGATGCCGATCTCGTCGCGTTCGCGCCCGAAGCCCGGTTCACGGTCGATGCCGCGCAGCTGCTGCACAAGAATGCGGTGAGCGCCTACGACGGGATGCCAGTTCGTGGACTCGTCCGGCGCACCTGGCTCCGCGGGCGACCCATCTCGACAGGTGCCGACGGCCGTGGCGCCGGCCGGCTCCTGCGCCGGTAACGTCGCGGCAACATCCACCTGACACAATCGCGACATGGCGATCATTCTGGGCGAGAACCAGTACGGCAAAGCCGAGTCGCGGGTGGTGCGCATCTACCGGGACACCGCGCGCCACGAAATCCGCGACCTCAACGTGACCACCGCGCTGCGCGGTCCGTTCGGGCCCGCGTACCTGGTGGGCGACCAGTCGAACGTTCTGCCGACCGACACGCAGAAGAACTCCGCATTCGCTTTCGCGAAATCCCCGGGCATCCACTCGATCGAGGAGTTCGGCCTGGGCCTCGCGCGTCACTTCGTGCACGACGTGGCGCCGGTGACAGGTGCGCGCATCGAGATCGAGGAATACGCGTGGCAGCGCGCGGTCGTCGACGGGGCCGAACACGACCACACCTGGACGCGCCTCGGGCAGGAAACGCGCACGGCAGCCGTCACGGTGGATGCGACCGGCGAATACGTGATCGGCGGTTTCAAGGACCTCATCATCCTCAAGTCGACCGGCTCGGAGTTCGCCGGCTTCCTCAAAGACGCGCACACCACCCTGGAGGAGACCCATGATCGCGTCATGGCCACCTCGCTCGTGGCCAAGTGGCGCTTCACGTCGACGGACGTCGACTGGGAGTCTGTGTATCCGGAGGTCAAACGACTCATGATCAAAGAGTTCGCAACCCGGCAGTCGCTGGCGCTGCAACAGACCCTCTGGCACATGGGAACGGCGGTGCTCGAACATCTCCCCGAGATCGTCGAAGTGCGCCTGACCGCCCCGAACCGGCACCATTTCGTCGTCGATCTCGCGCCGTTCGGCCTGGAGAATCCCGGTGAGGTGTTCATCGCGGCGGACCGGCCCTACGGGCTGATCGAGGCACAAGTGCTCCGGGATGACGCGGCGCCAGCCCACGACGCGTGGCGCGTGTCCGCGGGGTTGGCGTGAGCATCGGCGCAGGTGGGTCCGTCCCGCTCTCGGCGGATCATTCGACCGATGCCGTGTGGCTCGCCCGCGCCATCGACCTCGCGACGGCGAATGTGGCATCCGGTGGCGGCCCGTTCGGCGCCCTCGTGGTGCGCGGCGGCGGCCTGATCGCGGAGGGGCAGAACCGGGTCACCTCCACCCTCGACCCGACGGCACACGCGGAGGTCGTTGCGATCCGGGCCGCGTGCCTCGCGGTCGGCGACTTCTCGCTCGACGGCGCCACGTTGTACACCTCCTGCGAGCCGTGCCCGCTCTGCCTCTCGGCCGCCCTGTGGGCCCGCATCGGCAGGGTGGTGTACGCCGCCGACCGGGATGACGCGGCGCACGGCGGCTTCGATGATCGGGAGTTCTACGAACTCTTCAGCCGCCCGCGCTCCGAATGGCCCGTGCCTATCGTGTCCGTACGGCCCGCCAACGCGACCGCCCCCTTCGAGGCGTGGCTCGCGAACGAGGCGCGCACGCGCTACTAGGCCGGCTTCGGCGCGGGCCGCACCGCTCAGCTACCGCGGTATGTCGAGTACCCGAACGGGCTAAGCAGCAGTGGCACGTGATAGTGCGGGGCATCCTCGACCATGAAATACACGACCGCCCGCGGGTAGAACGAGGGCCGCCCGGTGGCCCCGAAGTACGCCGCGGTCGTGAAATCCAGACGGTACTCGCCCGGTGTCAGCCTGTCCGGACCCAGATCCGCCACCCTCCCGTCGGCGTCGGTCGACCCGGTGGCGATGAGCGCACCATCCGGCCCCGTGAGGGAGACCCGTACCCCGGCGGCGGGGGCACCGATCGCCGTGTCGAGCACGTGAGTCGTGACGTGGCTCACGGGGTGCCGAAGAGTTTCTGCAGCCGCAGAAGGGCGATGTCTCGCAACTGCTCACCGACGATCTGCAACTCGATAGCGTCCTCCAACTGGATGCGACGGTGCAGTTCCTCGAGGATCTCGGCGCGGCCCCGGCCCGCTGCCCGGATGATGAACATGCGCCCGAACCGCTGCTCGTAGGCCGCGTTGCCCGCCGCGAGCTCGTCCGAGAGATCGGGTGACAACGCTCCCGCGCCACCCTGCTCCGCGCGACTGAAGTCCTGCGCGAGACCGGTGCCGACGGGGGCCTCACCGATTCGCGGGTGATGGGCGACCGCCTGCTCGATCTCCACCCCAGAGAGCGGCGTCGCGGCCGCGCGAGCCACGGTCAGCAGCTCGTCGAGGTCGGCGAACGGGGCGTGGCTTGCGACATCCGTCACCCATCGTGGCACCGCGAGGCTCGCCACCAGCCCGTCGCGAAGGGCGCTGTCGCTCACCTCGATCATCGTGTGTATAACTGTAGCGATGGCGGATGTGACGGGTGTCGTGCTCGCCGCCGGCGCGGGTACGAGGGCGGGTGGGCCCAAAGCGCTGCGGATCGAGAACGGCCGATCGTGGCTCGTCATGGCGACCGAAAGCCTGCTCCAAGCCGGGTGCGCGCGGGTCGTCGTCGTGCTCGGTGCCCGCGCGAGTGACGCGCGGGCACTGTTGCCACGCGACCCGTCGGGTCGCCGCGACAGCCGAGTGGATGTAGCGGTCGCGACCCGCTGGGAGGAGGGCATGTCCCACGCCTTGCGCGTCGGCCTCTTGGCAGCCACCGGTGCGGCAGCGCTCATCACCCTCGTCGACCTGCCCGACCTGCCGCTGGCGGTCTACCTCCGGGTGCTCGGGGCCGGGCAGGCGCCCGAGGATCTCCGCCAGGCGACGTTCGGGGGGCGACCGGGGCATCCGGTGCTCATCGGGGCACACCATTTCATAGCCGCGGCCGACGCCGCCACCGGCGATCGCGGCGCCCGCGATTACCTGGCCGCCATGGCGGTCGAGCTCGTGGAATGCGGTGATCTCGCTGAGGGGTTGGATCGCGATGGACCGGCGTAAGGCCTTTTAGCCGACCGAATCAGTCGTTATCGCCCCTCCCCGCACCGATTCCGACCGAAGCTCTGCAATTCATCGCGCAAAAGGGTGTTCAACCCCCTCGCGTCGCGGTATGTTTCACGCACCCCTAGAACCCGAACATCGCATCCAAAGGCGGAGCAGCAATGTCAACCACAACCACTCCGACCACCGGCGGCACTGTCGAGGGGAAGGGGCTCAAGGGCGGAGCGCTGGGCCTCGTTTCCAGTGTCGTCGTCGGCATCGCATCCACGGCACCCGCGTACAGTCTCGCGGCGAGCCTCGGCTTCATCGTTGCCAGCGGCGGCGCGCTTCTCGCGGGAGTGAAGGCTCCGGGCATCGTGCTCCTCGCCTTCGTTCCCATGTTCCTGATCGCGGTCGCCTACCAAGAACTCAACAAGGCCGAGCCCGACTGCGGTACGACGTTCACGTGGGCCTCCCGGGCCTTCGGGCCGATCACCGGCTGGATGGGCGGGTGGGGCATCATCGCCGCCGACGTGATCGTGATGGCCAATCTCGCGCAGATCGCGGGCTCCTATTCGTTCACGTTCATCGGCCAGCTCGGATTCCCGGGCGTCGCCGACCTGTCCAGCGACGTGGTCTGGTCCACGGTCGCCGGTCTGTTGTGGATCGCTCTTATGACATACATCTGCTACCGCGGTATCGAGATCTCCGCCCGCCTGCAGTACGTGCTTCTGAGCATCGAAGTGGTGGTGCTCATCATCTTCGCCGCCGTCGCACTGGTTCGGGTTTACTCCGGCACCGGCGAGAGCTACTCGATCCTGCCCACGCTCGACTGGTTCAACCCGTTCACCCTCGACTTCGGCAGCGTCATCGCGCCGGCCATGCTGACCGCGATCTTCATCTACTGGGGGTGGGATACCGCGGTCTCGATCAATGAAGAAACGGATGACCCGGCCCGCACCCCCGGGCGCGCGGCGATCCTCAGCACGGTGCTGCTGCTCGTCACTTACACCCTCGTCACGGTCGCTGCCGTCTCATTCGCGGGAGTCGGCACGGAGGGAATCGGTCTCGGCGCCGACGGCAACGCCAGTGATGTCTTCTCCGCAATCGGGCCCGCCCTGTTCGGCGACAGCGTGATCGGCCACATCCTGCTGTTGCTGCTCGCGGCATCCATCTTGACCTCCGCGTCCGCCTCCACACAGACCACGATTCTGCCAACCGCCCGCACCACCCTCTCGATGGCCGTCTACAAGGCGGTGCCGGCCAAGTTCGCGCGTATCCACCCGCGCTTCCTCACCCCCACCTGGGCAACGGTCGGGATGGGTATCGTCTCCGCGGCGTTCTACCTGCTGTTCACCTTTATCAGTCCGTCGTTGCTGAGCGCGCTGATCGGTTCCATCGGGTTGATGATCGCGTTCTACTACGGCCTCACCGGGTTCGCCTGCGTGTGGTTCTACCGCAAGACGCTCACCTCCTCGGCCCGCAACTTCGTGATGCGCGGCGTGTTTCCCCTAGCCGGCGGGCTCATCCTCGCCTTCGTCTTCTTCTACGGACTCGTGCAGTTCAGCGCCCCGGACTGGCTCGTAGACGCCAACGGAGAGAATGTGACGATTTTCGGGATCGGCGCCCAGGCCGTGGTCGGAATCGGGTCTCTGGTGATCGGGCTGATCCTGATGGGAATCTGGGCGTTGCGCCAGCCCGACTTCTTCCGCGGCAAGACGCTCGAGCGGCGCTCGGATGACCTGGTCCTGGCGCCCGGCCTCGGGCGAGTAGCGACATTCGGCCTGCCCGACTCCGGTCGGATGCCCGAGGTGATCGCCCCGGATCTGTCCAACCTGCCGCCCGGGCAGTCGGCGATGGATGCGTCCACGGGTGAGGATGTGGAGGAGCCGGAAACTCCGAGGCCAACCGACTGAGCCCGCTATCCCCGGCGGCGAGCTGAGGGTGCGGCGAGCTAGCCGGGTACGGCGAGCGCCTCCGAGGCCGCCCGCCAGGCGAGGGTTGCGCATCCGGCTCGCAACGGGAATCTGCCGATGCCCGCGAAGGCCGCCAAGTCGTGCTCCTCGACCGGGATGCCGCCGGGTGCGACCGAGGCCAGGTAGGCCGCCGCGACCGCGGTGACGTGTGCGACGGACAGCGCACCCAGCGCAGATGCCGCCGCGAGCGACACCGCGCAGCCGTTGCCCTCCCAGCTGATGCGGTCCCCGGAGATGCGAACGGTAACCCGATCGCCGCAGACCGGGCTGCTCCGTGTGGCCTCGCTGTCGAAGGTGTCCGCCAGGCCGAACCCGTGACGGGCTCGACCCAGCTCCTCGATCAGCAGCTGCCGCAGGTGCTCCTCCATCGCGATCAAGGCGTTTTTGCGGCGAGCGCCAGCACGGCCGCCTCGAACGCGTTTAAGGCGGCCGCGACATCCACTGCTCGCACGGACTCGTCGGGGTGGTGACTGACGCCGCCCCTGCAGCGCAGGAACAGCATCGAGATGGGGGTCACGGCGGCGACCGCGATCCCGTCGTGTCCGGCTCGGCTCCACATGCCGATGGGTGAGGCGTCGCCCGTGCTGGCGATTCCGCTCTCGATCGCTGCCCGCAGATCGAGGTCGCAGACCACGGCATCCGCGCGGTACGTCTCGCGATGGCGAAACGCTAGCGACCGGCGGGATGCGATGGCCGCGGCCGCCTCGAACACCTCGCCCACCGCGTCATCGCGGTCACTGTCGAACTCAGCGCGCAGGTCGAGGCTGAACTCGACCCGACCGGGGATGACGTTGACGCCGCCCGGGAATACGTCGAGTTTGCCGACCGTGCCGATCACGCCGCGCGCCTTCGATATCCGCTCGACCTCGACCACCACCTCGCTCGCGCCGACGAGGGCATCCCGGCGTCGGTCGTACGGGGAGCCCCCGGCGTGCCCGGCCGTGCCCGTCATAGTGAGCTCGAAACGCCGTGCGGCGGCGATGGATGTGACAACTGCGAGCGAGCGACCCGCGTCATCCAACACCGGTCCCTGCTCGATGTGCGCCTCGAGGTAGCCGACCAGCTCGACCGGGCGGCGAAAGGCTCCCGGCAAACGGGCCGGATCGAGGCCGAAGTCGACGAAGGCGTCGGCGAGGGTGATCCCGTCGGCGTCAGCGAGGTTCCACCAGTCGTCGTGCCAAGTGCCCGCGAGCGCGCGACTGCCGAGAAGCGCCGTGCCGAACCGGGTGCCCTCCTCGTCGCTGAAAGCGACGACCTCGAGGGCGAACGGCAACTCGGTGTCGCGCAGGCGCGCTGCGACGGCGATGGCCAGCAGCACCCCGAGCATCCCGTCGTAGCGACCGGCATCCGGAACAGTGTCGGTGTGGGAACCGAGCAGCAGTGCCGGTAATCCCGGCTCGCGGCCCTCGAGTCGGCCGCAGCGGTTGCCCGCGGCATCCTGCCAGGTCGTCAATCCCGCCTCGTTCATCCACGATGCGACGAGGTCGTGAGCGGCCCGGTGCTCCGGCGAGAGATGCACGCGCACGAGACGGTCGGGCTCGCTCGATATGGTCGCGAGCTCGTCGCAACGCTGCAGGATGAGATCGGTCTCGTGCGTCATCGGTTGGTCGGCCGCGGTTCGCCGGCGCCTGACCCCGGCGCGCCCATCGGCGAATCCTCGCCGGATGACTCGAGCTCCCCGTTGCCGTAGGAGTCCAGCGCCCCACCGACCCCGGCTCCCGCCGTCACGGCGACACCGCCGCGACGCAACACCTGCTCGAGCGCTGCAAGGGTGACGAGCACCGCGTCGCGCCGGGCGTTGTACCCCATCGTGCCGATACGCCAGACCTTGCCGTGGAGCGGGCCGAACGACGTGCCGATCTCGATCCCGAAGTCGGTGAGCATGGCTGAGCGCACACCGTCGCCGTTCAGACCGTCCGGAATGTGCACCCCGACCACGTTCGTCATCTTGTGCGTCTGGTCGCCGAAGAGCCTCAAGCCCATCGCGGTGAGCCCGGCAGCCATCGCGGCCCCGTGCATCCGGTGTCGCGCAATGGAGTTCTCGAGACCCTCTTCGAGCAGAATTCGGGCGCACTCCCGCGCCCCGTAGAGCATGGTCGTCGCCTCGGTGTGATGGTTGAGGCGTTTGGGCCCCCAGTAGTCGATGACTTGGCTGAGGTCGAAGTAGTTGCTCCGGATCGGTGTCGCCGATACCTCGTCACCGTCGACGCGGATGCCCGCCTCGATGCTCTTGCGAGAGTTGATCACCGCAACCGCCGCCTCCGACATGGTGATCGGGGAACTGCCCGAGGGGCCGGCCAAACACTTCTGCAAGCCCGCGGTCGCAATGTCGATGCCCCAGGCATCCACTTCGAAGCGGTTGCCGCCGAGGGAGGCCGTGTCATCCGAGTAGAACAGCACACCGTGCTTTGCGCAGATCGCTCCGAGTTCATCGAGCGGCTGGGCGAGGGTCGTGGATGTGTCGCCGTGCACGATCGCGAGCACCTTCGGCTTGATCTCGACGATGGCGGCTTCGATCTCGGACGGGGTGAAGACGGTGCCCCATTCGCGCTCGATCACGTGCACCTCGGCTTGGCAGCGCTCGGCGATCTCGCGCAACAGGCTGCCGAAGCGGCCGAAAATGGGCACGAGCACGCGGTCGCCCGGCTCGAGCAGGCTGACGAGTGCAGCCTCGATGCCCGCGCGGCTCGTGCCGTCGATGAGCAGGGTGGCGGCATTCGCCGTGCAAAAGACGCCGCGGTACAGCTCCATCGTCTCGTTCATGTAGCCCGTCATCGCGGGGTCGTACTGTCCGACGAGTTGCGCCGACATCGCCCGCAGCACGCGCGGGTCGGCATTGATGGGGCCGGGGCCCATCAGCAGGCGCGGTGGCGGGTTGATCTGGTCGAAGGGCATACGTCAATCGTATTGACCGGGGCTGCGGGCCGAATTCAGGACCGCGGCCGCGAGGCCGCCCGCGCGATGCCCAGAGGTAGGCGGGGCGATCGGCACCAACCAGTATGCCTATTTCGGCTCGATGTGCGCAGCGTGGATTGGGGCCCGTAGGGTTTCGTTCTGGTTGGAGTGAGGTGATCCGGATCAGCGCCGGTCACCATCGGCATTCGGTCCTGATCGACGATGCGCATGTCCGTGATTCGCGTAGCGCCACGCCGCGTGAAGCGGCACGTCTGCGGAGGGTCGCCGCGCGATCCGCCGGTCGTCGAGAGCGGGAAGGCGAAACTACGTCGTCGTTCAGGTTGTCTTGAAGCTCATCGAGGGTGATCGGCGTCATCCTTCGGCTGGGGGGGCACCTCCAGGCCTTATCGACCGCATACAGCCAGAGCTCGTTTCGGTCAACGTGTCGGCGGGATGCAGCTGACAATTTCTACAACTGCGATGGAGCGCTCAGGGGCAAGATATGTTGCCCTCGAAGAGACCGTGATCGTGTTCGTCGAATCATCGAATGGAATGACGCTCAGCAATCTGGCGCAACACGTTGCCGCCCCTATCCGATCCCTCGTCGCAATTGCATCCAAGACCCAAGTCGAGGTTTCAGAGTGTCGCCTCGAGCCGATCAACGGCACTGATGGCCCGTCTCACTTCCGCATACGAGTGGATCCCGAAGTCATCGACGAGAAGCCACCTCCGCGCTCTACATTTCCAACGTTTCTCGCGACCGATGTCGATATATCAACATTCCTGCCCGCGTGGATAAGAAACGCAAACGCAAATCCCGTTCCCGTCGCAGTAGCAGAGTCAAGGTCGCGCACCGGCTCCGGCCCGTTGCAGGTCGTCGAGGTCGTCAACGCTGCGGAGACACTCCAACGGACGGGCAACCAGCCGAATACCGACTCTTCGTTTGCCGCGAAAGTGAAAGATGAACTCGGTGCCACTGCGCTGAACTCACGCGAAACGCGCAAGGTGCTCCATGCGCTGAATATCACCGAACTCCCTCTTCAAAAGAGGCTTCTGGATCTGGCAAACGGGCTCGGAGGCGAATTCTGTCTTTGGTTCTTCGACGGCCAAGTCGACGAATGGGCGTTCGTTGCTTCGGAGGTCCGGAACGCTCTGAGCCATGGCTACCCGACGAAACATGAGATTGAGCACGACCAAGGGACTCTTTACGGAATCTATAACGTGACCCTCGCGATCATCCGCCTTCGGCTACTCGTCGACGCAGGCCTGCCATCCGATGATCAGCTAGTCCAGATACTCGTAAAAGATCAGGCCTATCTGCGGCTGCTCCACCAACAGGTTGCGTGTTGGCGAGACCTCGCTGCACGAATTCGACAGGCTTAAGGCGCCGACACGGAACGCGTCAGACCTCGGTAGCAGCTGTCAGCGATAGCAAGCTCTCGATGCGTAGCCGCTGCGCACCGAGGGATCGCAGAACGGCGCCAGTTGACCCAAAGTAAGCGACCCTAACGTTGCACTCTCGGACGAGATTTTTCTCTCTGAGAAGTCTCCGAACCCTAGGGATTCGAGACGGCCGGAACGGTTTGAACGCATTGCGTTAGAGGCACGCGGGAGATTTCTCAACGGGAGTGCCCGTAGGAGGTCCCTTGGGTTGATGTCACGTTATCGCCCGCCAAGTGGGCTATCACACGCTCGCGGGGAGGGCGGCCCCTGTGATATCCAACACGTCGAGCACCTGCACGGTTGGTTCAGTACTTGGACGGTGTCCACCGAAAGCTGCATCCACAGCAGCGTGGATCCGCTGGTCGAATGCCTGGGTGCAGAGCTCCTCGGACTCCCAGACCTCGATATAGCGAAGCCCGCCGTCCTCGCGGCGGACGCAGAGGTGAAGGATCGACCCCGCAACCGGCTCAGTGCCCAGGTTGTCCATGATTCGGCGGTAACCCGCTGCGTCAATGGGAACGTCTTGAATGTATGCATAGACCATATCGACCCACTCCTTATTTGATCCGAATCACAATCGGATGAATATGCACTACTGTCGTCCTCATGACGACCGATGTCAATGCTCCGCGAAAATATCGCTCGACGAAGCGAGCCATGCAAGCCAAAACCACACGTCTTCAGCTCCTCTCGGCAGCGTGGACCCTTTTCACCGAACGCGGATACGTGGCGACAACGGTGGCTCAAATCGCGCACGCGGCGGGAACGTCCGTGGATACGCTGTACGAAGCTGTCGGCCGAAAGCCGGTACTGCTTCGCCAGGTCGTGGAGGCGGCGATATCTGGTAGCGATCAGACCATTCCCGCCGACCGGCGCGACTATGTGCAACGGATCCGAGAAACACCGGATGCCGCGACGAAGTTCCAGATCTACGCAGCTGCGATAGCCGCCATGAGCCCGAGAACCGCACCTATCTTCTTGGCGCTGCGAGACGCAGCGCAAACCGATCCGGACTGCGCCGCCCTCCACGCCGAAATATCGACCCGACGCGCAACCAACATGCTTCGCTTCGCCAGCGAATTGCGCCTGACCGGGGCTCTTCGCCCCGACCTATCGGATGAAGTCATCGGCGACATCGTGTGGGCCACTGCGGGAGCAGAGCACTACACCCAGCTCGTGGACTCCCGAGGATGGAGCGCCGAACGTTTCGGCGACTACCTCTACGAAATGTGGTCCAGACTGTTCCTGGCCTCACCGGGCACTCCCCTTGATAAAGGCCGCGTGCCGGGCCGACCCTAACCCCGTTGGTCCTTCAGAAATGCGTTGCGGGCCCGCCGGAGCGCCACTCTTCGCTTAGACACGTCTTGAGGCTTCGCGCCGACCTCAGTGCATTGAGCATTTGAGAGCGACCCCCTTGTGACCGCTGGGCCGTCACGCCGAACGACCCGCAAGCCGTTCCGCCCGCGGGCCGGCATCGCCAACACAGTGTCTCGTAACCAACGTGTCTCGTATCCCATGCGATCCAAGACGGGCCCGCGCCTACCCGCGAGGCCGAGCGGTCACAGAACACCGGCACTTACTGATCAACTCCACAGGCCGTGTGGGCGGCCGGCCCTCCGTCATGACACCGGAGCCGCGTGGCCGCGGCTGTCCGGATGCGCTCAGAGAGCCAGAGCGTCGCGACGATCGCGCGCGCGCTCGGAGTCGGTGCCTCCTCCGTCGCTCGCGCCCTGTCCAAGGTCGACAGCGAGCACGCGCACGTGTTCCCCTCGGTCGACCAGCAGAACTAAGACCGGACAGTCGCCGTCCGCAGCCAACAAAGTTGGAGACGATGAGCGGGTGAGTTCGCACAGTTCCGACTCGAATCCCGGCCCAGGCCATCTCAGCCAGCGCCGACGCCTCGCCATCGTCCTTGCATTGAACCTTGCCCTGATCGGCGGACTCATCACCGTTGGCATCACGGCCCGCTCGGTGGGAGTGCTCGCGGCCGCCGGAGACACCCTGGCCGACTCTGTGGCGCTGACTCTTGGGCTGGTCGCAGTGGCCTTGCGCGACCGTGACCCGGATCACCCCCGCGCCAACCGGCCGATCGCGATCGTCGCTCTCATCAACGCAGCGCTCCTCATCGCCGTCACCGTCGGGGTCGCGATCGAAGCGATCTCAAGATTGGTCGAAGGATCCCCCTCCGTCCTCGGACTCCCGATGGCGGTGGTCAGCCTGATCACCCTCGCCGTGATGCTCACCGGCGCGCTTGTCCTCGGTCTGTCTGCGTTCCGCGAAGACATCCACATGAAATCAGTGCTCCTCGACACCCTCGCCGATGCGGCCGCCGCAGCCGGAGTGCTCGTGGCCGGCATCATCATCTGGCTCACCGGTGGGGTCTACTGGCTCGATCCGGTCCTCGCCCTCATCATCGCCGCCGTGATCGGCTACGCAGGGACCAGGCTGGCCGTGCAAGCAGTCCGCGCCCTACGCGGAGCCGATATCGACTTCGATGACGACTGAAAAGCACCAACTCCTCCCCCGCCCCCATACGTGAGGGTTTCGCCCCGCATCGGTCAGCTGTCAAGGGCGCGTTGCGCGTCGCCATGGCGATGCCCCTCCGGTGCACCCTTGACAGCTGCTCGAGCGGAGGCACGCTTCCAGCTAGGGAGCAGGTGAAGATCTCGACGTCGTAGAAATACTGACGGAAGACCTCGCCGGCCTCGTCGGCGAAACCGAGGCCGTCCGCGCGATCGCGCTCGAGCGGGCGCACGACGGTGGTCTCGATTCGAGGACCTGATAGGCGCTTTGGTCGGAGGCGTACTGAGTAGGCGCGATCGCGGCCCAACGGATCGGTCGGCAGCTCATCAGCTCAGCTTGGCAGGAGACCCACGTCGACGAACATGCCAGCCGGCGGCGCCGTGTACGGCAACGGCTCGCCCTGGGCGTGGGTGTCGGACCCTAAGGTAGTCCGTGGAAACTTGCTACGCATCCTGAGCGGCATTGGCCGCCGTCGCGGACAAGTCGCTCCGTGCCGCTGCAACGCAGTAGCGGACATTTCTTCATCGTGGGCTTTGAGTCCTCAAGGTTGGCGCGGACATCTGTGACCGGTTCCTACACCTGGTCTGCGAGCAGGATCAGCCGGCCTTGCTCGTTGGTCCGGGTGGCCCGGCGCGCGTCGGTGAGGAGCAGCAGGCCCAGCAGGCCGCGGGTCTCAGCCTGCTCGAAGAGAGCAGCACGTCGAGGGTGAGCGCGAGGTGCAGGGCCCGGTCGCAGAGCTCCTCACGGACGAGCGCGTCCCCCCTGGGCGTGATGACGAGAGTGTCGCCCGCCTCAAGGGCGTCGAGCGACCGGTCGAAGTTCGGCCGTGAGGCGCGAGCGTCGGACACGCCGTTATCTACGTAGAGGTCATCACCCCGGACACCCGCGGCCAGAAGGTCGACCTCTTGCCGGTCGGTAGATTGCTGGCGCGTCGATACGCGCGTAGCCGATCAGTTTCGTCACGATGCTCCTGGCTGTCTCATAACTAACGTTTTGTGTCGCAATTTAGGCAGGAGGTTACGCGACGTAGTTAAGAGACTCGCCGAGCCCCGGAATTCCGCCAATGATGGTGCTGACCTGTTGGCCGTGAGACGTCTCGTATCTATAGGGTTACACGACGGTGGGTACGGTCGAAAGGCTGTAGCGCTAGCCGCACCTGAGCGTGAATTTCAACGGGTGGAGCGCATACACGAATAGAACGCGGTCTCTTCCTTTAGGCCACTGACGTTGGGTGAGCGTTCGTATAGAGGTCCCGCTTACGGGCGCCGGGCCGACAGTCGACGTGTCGACTGATGCACAGTTCCCGAGTGGCTTTGGTGGGCTTTCCGCCCGCTTTTTCATCGGCACAGTCCGCACCGTATGGTGTCCCGATGGACGATTTCGATGTTTACCGCGAGGACTACGAGGCGATGTCGGATGAGGAGGCGCGTACGCAACTTGAACGTCTGATCTCAGACCGCAATGGGCATCCTGAATATCTGGTCCACCAGGCGTGGACCGCTCTTTGGCGATCGTTCGACGTCTACACCGACAATATGTCGGAGTTACGGGCCCTTCTCGCGGCGGCAGAGACTGACGAACAGTTGCAGATGGAGTTGTTTCAGAATGTTCGGGCCCCCACCGTGCGGGTCGCATACTTTCGCGGCCTCGACAAGGCTCTCCATAATTCACTGGCCGGAGCCGTCTCACTTGTTGATCACACCCGTCGACACGTGGCGGAGAACTTTCCTGAGACGACGTTTTCAAAGGACTTTGAGTCGAGGAACTCGATCGTGTACGAGATGCCGGAGTCAATGTTCCTGCGCCGCTTCCGGAACTACCTCCTCCACGTAGGCCACGCGCCTTTCAAGATGACCGGAACCCTCGCGGTCAAGAGCGGCGACACCGGGGCCTTGACCGTGTGGCTCGTCAGCGAAGAGTTACTTTCGGTGAAGAGGGTCTGGACCGCCCCGGCCCGCAATTTCATCGAAAATCACGCCGAGGGCATCCACCTTCTCGCCGTCGTCGACGCCTATGGACAGGCGATGCTGGACCTCTACCACTGGGTATTCGATCAGCAGCCCGTGCTGCGACCAGATGGCCTCGACATCCTGAACGAGTTCAGCCGGCGCATGAACCTCACGATGTCGGACGGAGCCCACGATGGACGCAACATGAAGGAGTTTTGGGAACATGCCGCCAGAAATGCGGAGGCGGCCAGGGAGGGACGCCCGCAGATTGACTGGCAGGACGTCAAGCCGCAGGTCTAATCCTTCTGGGCTACTGACGCCAGACCGATGCAGCTGGCCAACAGTTATTCGGAGTCGGCAGCTGACGCACGAATACTCCAGACGCTATGCGAAGTCGTAGTTGGCGCTGACGTGCGGATTGAATCCACAAACATAGCGCCGGGGTTTCTTGCTAACGCACTGTCCCATAACCAAAGTGCCTCGAAATCCATAAGGAACTAGACGGCCCGAGCGGTCGAATGTTGTTGCGCTAGAGGCACCTGAGTGAGATTCCGCAACGGGCGGGTCTTACGGGCATCTCTCGTGTAGACGCGCCGCTGAACCCAGTCGTCGCGGGGCAGCGGTGTCCCGCTGGGGGACCGGCGTACGGACGCGACCGGACGAGCGGTCGTCGTCTTTGTCGTGGCTGTCCGAGTGCGAGAAAACCTTGGGATTTGCACGGTGTGCCCAAACCTCCGGCGACATGAGCCATGCAACTACTAAGCCCCGGGAGTTCCTCGCTGCAGTAACAGTAAAACCCCAAAACACTCCTGGAAAGCCGTGTCGTCGGCTCTCGTGACGGCATCGGATCCCAGGATTTTTAATTCCACTCGCCCGCCCACCGGGCCGTCAATTACGATCGCTTTCCCCCGCAGTAGGCCATGGTCGACCGCTTCGATCAGGGTGATATCCGACCAGCTCACTCGGGCGACGCGCTGTTCCAGCGATAGAGCCAAACCCCTTTCGTCTGCTTCGAGCAGACCCACGCGTACGCGCGGAGGTCCTTTCGGCCCCGGGTCAAATGCCCAAATCGCTTTGCCCTCAGAACGACCCTGAGCAAGTGCCTGTCGTTCTCGTCTCACAGAGACCCAGGCAACCAGCGTAAAAAAAGCAATGAGCTGACCCACGAGAGCCACCAACACGGCCACGAAAAGATACTCTGTGCCGAAGATAAGCGCCACGGCCAAGACGGCGAGCGAGGAAAGGCTCAATCCGAGGGTCGAGAGCAGAAGGCGCGCAGCCCCGCTTTTTGAGTCGAGCGCTAATGAGCCGGCGTAGCTCACAGAACTAGCTTCCAACAAGGCTGGAATATGGCTTCGCGAGAATAGGGGACTCGACACTCGTACATCGGAACCGCTCCTTCAACACAGTGGGGGCCGTCAAATTACAAATGGCGATGAGGACATTACGCCATCCGTGACGATTGACACTGCGGCGTGTCAATAATTGTGCAGCCTGGAATGTTTACGAGAACCGGGACCATGAACTCTGAACCGGCCTCTAGAAAGCCCACCATCGCCCTTCAACGGTGCAATGGCAACGTCGAGCCGGAACGGGCACTTCGACGGGCTGCGGGCCGAATTCAGGGCCGCGGCCGCGCGGCCGGGGGTGCGAGTTACGCGGGCGCGGGCGGAGCCGCGAGCCGGGCGAGGATCTCGCCCGCATCGATGAGAGCGAGATCACTGAAGCGCGGGCCGATGAGGCACACGCCGACCGGGGCATCCGTCGCCGCGCCCGGCTGCGGTATCCACAGCAGCGGCACGCTGAGGGCGGGCCGACCGGTGAGCCCGGCGATGCACGTCAGGCGCAGAGTTGCCTGCCGCGTGCGTTCGATCAGCTCGGCATCCGCGCTGATCGGTAAGGCAACGGACGACGCGGAGGGCAGCAACAGCATCCGCTCGCCGAGCACGCGCTCGAGTCGCGACCGCAGCACCACGAGCAGCACGCGGGCATCCTGTTCCTGCTGCGACGTGATCCTTGATGCCGCGGCGAAACGACCCGCGATGTCATCCCCGAGCGCGCCGGGATGAGCCAGGATCCACGGCCCGTGCTCGCGCCACGCCTCGGCGGATTGGATCGTGCGGAAAGTGAAGAACAATTCGTCGATGTCGCCGAGGTCGACGTTCTCGACGCCTGCTCCCGGCTCGTCGGCGCCGACCGACTGCTGTGGGAAAACCGCCGCCGTAAACGTCGCGAACGCCGACGCCACGCTCGGCTCGACGTGCGCAAGCAACGCCGGTGCGATGACGAATCCCGGCGCGACCCCCCGCTGCAGCGCGGCATCCAACGTCGCCGCGGCGGCTCGCCGCAAGACCGGGGCCGTGCGCGTCATCCAACCGACCGTGTCGAAGCCGGGCGCGAGCGGCAGCAGCCCATTTGCGCTGACGGACCCGTGCGTCGTTCGCAGGCCCCACAGGCCCTGGTACGACGCGGGCACGCGGATCGACCCGCCCGTGTCGGTTCCGAGCCCGATGCTGGCCTGACCGAGCGCGACCGCCGACGCGGGGCCGCTCGAGGACCCGCCGGGAGTACCGCCGATCACGGCCGGGTTCGGCGGCGTGCCGTAATGGGGGTTCCGTCCAGCGATGCTGTACGCGAACTCATCGGTTTGGGCGATGCCGATCACGTCGGCGCCAGCCTCCAGCAACGCGATGACGGCTGGGGCGGTGACGGTGGATGCCTCGGCCTCCGCGAACCACGCTGGCACCCCGCCGCCCCGGCGGAACCCGGCCACCTCGAAGAGATCCTTGACGGCCACGGTTTCACCCGCGAGCGGGCCGGCCCCGTCATCGTCCGAGCCGCGCGCGCCAGCCACGAGCGGGGTGCCGACCGCGCGCCACACCGAACGGTCGATCGCGGGTGCCGGCTGGCTCACGTGGGCGGCTGCGATCCGCCACCCGTCGTTCGTGCGCTGCCAGAGCTGGGTCTGCTGTCCGCGGCCGCCCGCACTCGGGGCGGTGACCGCGATGACGAGGGCCGCGGCATCCGTCACCATGCGCAGTTCGACATGGAGAACCACACGCTCGGGCGACCCACCCCGGCCTCGCCGGAAGTCCGAGATCGCGCCATGCCCGATGAGTAAGCCCGCAGCATCGCCGCGCATCGTCGACAGCCCGGGCGCGAAGAAGCGGTCGAGGGCGTCGAGGTCGTTGGCCATCAGGGCGCGCTCGTACTCCCAGAATGTCGCGATGAGGGTCGGGTCGGGTGCGCTGTTGACCGTCGCGCCGTTCTCGCCCGTGCCGCCGTCGCCGGTGCTGTTTTCGGTCATAGAAAGTCCGCTTTCCGAATGCGGGCGTGCACCCCGGTCACGAGATCCACGACCTGGGAGATGTTGAAATCGGTCGCAGCGCTGAGATACGCGTACGCGTGCGGGGCATCCATCGCGTAGCGCGCCCTGAGCAGCCCTATGGCAGCACGCACGCAATTGCGCACCGCAGCATCCAGGTCGGGGTCGAGCCCGGTCGGTATCAGATAGTCGGATGTCTCGGCCAACGGCCCCGCCAACTCACCGAACTCGGCACGGGCATCCTCCCGGGTGACCACGTCGAATCGAACGGTAGCCCGAAGCGAGGCCTCCAGAGCCGTGAGGGCAACCTCGCCATCCCCCTGCGAGAAGTGCGGATCGCCCACGTAGGCGCGCGCCCCGTCGACCTGCACCGGAAGGTAGAGCACGGCGCCGACGGTGAGCACGTTCATATCGAGGTTGCCGCCGTGCGCGCCGGGTGGCACCGAGTGCGGACGCCGGTCACCCGCCACCGCGACGCCCATGATCCCGAGGAACGGCGCGATCGGGAATCGCACGGCGTGTTCCCCTCCCAGAACCTTCGGCATCGTCGCCACGTCACCGTCGAGCGTGGCGAAGACGCTCACCAACTCGACGATTTCGGGATACTCACCGGGCAGCGCGCCCCGACCGTGACGGTTGGAGATGATCCCGTACGGAACGCGCGGAAGGGTCTCCATCACCGTCATCTTCAGCAGGTCACCGGGCCGGGCACCGTTGATATGGATCGGTCCGGTGACCACGTGAGGCCCGCCCGTACCGCGGTCCAGTGAGGATGACGCGAGGGCCGAGGCATCCTGCAACACCTGTTCGGGCGGCACGCCCCAGCCGCCGAAGTAGGTCACCGGGTCGCGGCCCTGGTCTTCGAGAAGGCCCTCGTGGCTGAGGCAGTCGAACGTGACCTCGGTACCGGAGTCGATCACGAGCACCGGGGCATCCGCACCGCACGGTAGCCAACCCCAGAGGGCGGTCTGCGGTGTGGTCTCGAGATATGTCGCTGCACGTATATGGCCAATGCCGGGGTGAAGGATGTCGATGGCGATGCCCTCTCCCGCGCGTACGTCCCATGCCACGCATGCCCCGGCGCGCCCAGTTCCTCGCGCCGCGTCCGTTAGGGTCACACCCTAGCGAGTCAACCGACCCGACGGAGGCGACACGATGATTCCCCTGCTGCAACGGCATCCCGAACGCCTGCATCTTTTACTCATGCTGGCCCTCACGTTCTCGACGGGAGTCATCGACGCGGTCGGATACCTTGGGCTCGACCGCGTGTTCACCGGCAACATGACCGGCAACGTGGTCATCCTCGGCATGGCGCTCACCGGGGCGGATGGCCTCCCGATCGCGGGCCCGGTTGTCGCGCTCGTGCTATTCATGTTGGGCGCCGCGGTCGCGGGCCGCATGCTGCGAGCGGTACCGGTCGGCTGGTCATCCCGGTCGACGGCGCTGATCGCGGGGATCGGAATCGTGCTGCTCGTCTCCGCGGTGGGCAGCTTCGCCGTGGAATCCCCGCCGGAGCCGCTCAAACTCGCCGTCACCGGGGCGCTCGGCTTCGCGATGGGGTTGCAGGCGGGGTCTGCGCGCCAGCTCGGCGTGAAGGATGTCACGACGGTGGTCGTCACATCCACCATCGTGGGGCTCGCATTCGACTCGGTCTTCGCGGCGCGCACCGGCGGCCACCCTTGGCCACGCCGCGTGCTGGCGATCGCGCTGATCGGGGCGGGCGCGGCGGTCGGAGCCCTCCTGCTCCACGTTCACATTGGCCTCGGGATGCTGCTCGCCGCCGTCATCACCCTCATCGCGGCCCTGCTCGGGCACCTCGGGCGGCCGGGGGCTGCTTCTCTCAAACGTCGGTAGAAAAGTACGGAAGGCGATCATGACGATCGAGATCGCGCAAAAAGCGGGTCCGCCTTCCTCGTGTCTCACCGAACGCCCACAAGCCGAATTGCAAGCCTGAGCACCTCTCAGTCCTCGGCCCACCCGGCCACGAGTCGTCGCGCATACGACGTCGCCGGCGACTGGATGACCTCGCGCAGACTCCCCCGCTGCGTCACCCGGCCGCGCTCGAGCACCAGCACGTCATCGGCGAGTGCGGTGACGTCGTCGAAGCTGTGCGTGACGAGGATCGTCAGCCCGCCCCAGTCCTGGATGTGACGGGCCAGCTCTTCTCGCACCTCGGCGCGCACCTCGACATCCAGTGCCGCGAGGGGTTCATCGAGTAGCAGCAGATCCGGGCCGGCGGCCACGGCGCGAGCGAGGGCCACCCGTTGCGCTTGCCCGCCGGAGAGCTGCGTCGCCCGGCGCGGGGCAAGCTCGGCGATGCCCAGGCGGGCGAGCCATTGCTCTGCCAGATCACGGGCCGCGGCACGCGGCATCCCGAGCGAACGGGGTCCGAAGGCGACGTTCTCGAGCACGGTCAGGTGCGGGAAGAGCAGGAAGTCCTGAAAGACGTATCCGATGCGCCGACGCTCAGTGGGCACTCCGGCCAGTTCCCTGCCATTCAAGCAGACCGAGCCGGATGCCTCGATGACACCCGCCAGCGCAGCGAGCAGAGTCGATTTTCCTGCGCCGTTCGGGCCGAGCACGGCGAGGGTGCGGCCCTCGGTCACCGCGAATTGGGCGTCGAGCTCGAAGGTGCCCCGCACGGCGTGAAGCGCTGCATCCAGGCTCATGGGCATAGCGCCAGCCACGGCACGCGAAGTCGCAGACTCACGCGGTCAGCCCCGGCACCCAACGATCTCTCAACGTCACCAGAACCGCGACCGAGATCGCCAGGAGCACCAGCGACAGGGCGATCGCGGCATCCGGATTCGTTTGCAGCTGCAGGTAGATCGTGATCGGAAGCGTCTGGGTGACGCCGGGAAAGCTGCCGGCGAACGTGATCGTGGCACCGAATTCGCCGAGAGCCCGGCAGAAGCAGAGGAGCGCACCCGCGGAGACCCCCGGCGCGATCAGGGGGAGAGTGATCCGGCAAAACACTCTCCAGCGGGAGGCTCCGAGCGTCGCCGCGGCGATCTCGAACCGGCGGTCGGATGCCCGCAGCGCACCCTCGACGGCGAACACGAGAAAGGGCATCGCGACGAAAGTCTGCGCGATCACCACTGCCGCGGTCGAGAACGGAATCTGGAACGGGAGGAACTGCCCGATCATCCCGCGTCGCCCGAGCAGCAGGAGCAGAGCCACTCCGCCGACGACGGGTGGCAGCACGAGCGGCACCGTGACGAGCGCGCGAAGCAGGCGGCGCGGCACGAGCGGCCATTCGACCGAGCGGGCGAGCACCACAGCGAGCGGGATGCCGAGCAGCAGGCTGAGACCCGTCGAAAGGGTTGCGGTCAGGAGGGAGAGGCCGAGCGCCTGAGCAACGACACTCGTCGACAGGAGGGCCGGGAGTTGGCCCCACGGCGTGCGCACCGCAAGGGCGATCAGCGGCAAACCGAGTAGTGCGATCGCGAGACCCGCAGGGAGCCACAGCACGGGCGCGAGGAACCCCCTACGGCGCGCCGAAGCCCGCATCACCGAGAATCTTCCCGCCCGCCGGCGACAGGACGAACGCGATGAAGGCATCCGCCGCGTTGGCATTGATCGACGCGGTCAACCGCACGATCGGGTACGTGCCGACCGCCTTCGATGCCTGCGGAAAACTGATTCCCTCGACCTTGCCGCCCGCAACCAGCACGTCGGTCTTGTAGACCAGACCGGCATCCACCTCGCCGAGTTCGATCTTGCTCAACACCGCCTTCACGTCTTGCTCGTAGGTGTCGGGCGCGGCGACGACGCCCGCGGCGGCCAGCACCGTCTTGGACGCTGCGCCGCACGGCACCTCGACGGCGCACAGGGCGATCGTGAGGTGCGGGTTTGCGAAATCGGCGAGGCCGGTCACCTGGCCGGGATTACCCGGCGGGGTTGCGATTTCCAGGGTGTTGGTAGCGAATACGGTCGGAACGCCGGTGGCCAGCCCGGCGTCGGTGACCGTCTTCATCGTGGTTCCGCTCGCGGCGGCAAACACGTCCGCGGGTGCCCCCTGCACGATCTGCGTGGCAAGGCCGGAGCTGCCGCCGAAGTTGAGGGTGACTTTGACGTTGGGATGCTCCGCCGAGAAGGCATCCGCCATGGCGCTCAATGTCTCGGTGAGGGATGCCGCCGCGAACACGGTCACCGTTCCCGTCAGCGGGTCGGGGGCCGCGCTCGATGACGGTGCCGTCTGCGACGGAACGGGAACGGCGACGCAACCGGTGAGGGCGAGCACGGCCAGCACGGCGATGGAGAGGGGGGCGCGCTTCACGGGACCTCGATCACGACCGTGGTTGCTTTGACACTGGCCACGGCAAGGCTGCCCGGCTCCAGCCCCAGCTCGTTCGCCGCCTCGGTACTCATGAGAGAGACGATGCGAAACGGCCCAGCCTGCAGCTCGACCTGGGTCATGACGAGATCTTTGGTCACCCTCGTGACGATGCCCGTGATGCGATTGCGAGCGGATGCCTTCGATGTCGGGAATGCGGCGGCGAGCGCGGACTCGGCCGCGAGTTCCTGCGCGAGCGTGGCGAGTTGAGCGCCCGCGACATGTGATCGCCCCGTCTCCGGGGTGAGGATCGTCAAGCGGCCCGCATCCGCCCAGCGGCGCACCGTGTCATCGCTGACCGCGAGAAGAGCGGCCGCCTCCCGAACGGTGAAGTTCGTCATTTCATATCCGCATTCGCGTCATTTGAGAGCGATTCTACCCGGATCTGCGCCCATTTCGCAGCGAGGTTCACCCCGCCTGCCCGCGCCCCACCCGATGCGGAGCACGACCCGCCGCCCGCCAGCTTCATAAAGAGCGCCAAATAGCAAGTGGTTCCACACAATGCGCCGGTCGCGACGATCGGCCGTAGTCTCGATGCATGAAGCGCATCACATTCAACGGTGGCTCCATCGTGACCGGCGATGCGATCACCGCAGCACTCCTCGAATACACCACCACGGCGGTCGATTCTGAGAACAGCGTCACCGTCGATATCACGGTGCTCGAGGAAAGCGGCGAGACCTCTATCCATACGCTTCTCCTGAGCCCGGCGAGCCAATTCGATGTCGCCGAGGCCGCGGGGATCTCCGTCGAAGACGAAGCCCAGCGGTTTCCCGTGCCGGAGATGCCGCAGGTCGGCCTTCTCGGCTCGGTCGAGACCGGCGACAGTGCAGGCCGCACAGCAGCCGACATCAACAGCGTGATGGACCGGATAAACGACAGACAGGTCATGTGACGGTGGGCAAGTTCATTTATGGAACCCCGTCGATTTCAGTCGACTTCGATGACCGGGTGCTGGCACACCTCAAGGTGGTCATCCTTGCGAAAGTGCGACGCGGCGAGAGCTTCACCTTCTCGTGGGAGTACGCAGCCGCCAATGGTAGCGGGCACAGTTCCATCTGGATCAACCCCGCTATCCCGCTTCAGTTCGACTTCTCGGGCAGCCGGGAGCCGCGTTTGAACCGGCTGTGGGTCGATGAGCTCGTCCAGCTCGCCAACACCCCTGCGGGTCTGAGGGTGGTTCCGGAACCGCTCGCAGACTGAGCTCTCGACCTATCGACTTTGGAGTATTACGCGTGCAACGAATCACCATCACCGTCAGTGACACGCCGCACCCACTCGCCCAGGATCAGGACATCGACGACATCCGGGCTCAAGCCCTCGCTGCCGTCAAGGGCGGCGGGGACATCGTGAGGGTTACCCTCTACGGCAACCGTGAGCTGGCAATCCTCATCTCACCCGGGGTTCCCATCACCTTCGTCGTCGAAGAGGTTCCCGATGAGCTTCGGGATGACGGTGACCTCGAACGGCCATTTCAGCCCTACTCAGACTTCGACGACGAATACGTGGCCTGAGAGCGGCCGA